>Ga0209987_10001120_pt1 | contig 14429 bp, 10 predicted proteins | sample N074metaG_FD_182134 | JGI IMG/M metagenome (GOLD analysis project Ga0209987, IMG submission 182134) | Deep subsurface microbial communities from Kermadec Trench to uncover new lineages of life (NeLLi) - N074 metaG (SPAdes) (version 2) | ecosystem: Environmental > Aquatic > Marine > Ocean trench... | reverse complement strand
GCCGCAGACGATTATTCGCGATTGGTTTTTTTTGCAGCGATCGAACCGCGTAGATTACACGACAGCTCAGTTTGCGCAATTATTAGCCGACCGCTCAGTTTCCCGTTTGGATCGATGTCTGCCTGAGAATTGCTTACCCTACTCCGTGTTCGAGCTGGTGTTGGTATTCGTCGTTGTCGAAGTGGCCGCTGGATTTCATTACAAGACCATCGTTGCCAAACGTCCATTCCTCGTAGCCACTGAAGCGCACCGGTTTTCCGGTTCCTTCGGGTCCCGTGTTCGTACCGACGAACGTCCAACGGTAAATGACCTGCTCCGGCCGGAGTTCGATGTCATCCATAGTCAGTTGCAGATTCGGGAACGCGGTCATGAATCCCTGGGCCATGTCGGTGATAGCCTCCCTACCGATCGATGGAGCGCCGTTGACGGTTATGGAGCCGTCTTCGGCGAAGAATGCCGCAACACTTGCAGCATTCTGGCTACACCATGCAGCGGTATATCTTTTTGCAAAATCTTCTAACTCAGCAACGTCTATCAGCGTGGCTCCGATATTTCTGATTCAGTGCAGTATTTCGTCCATGGCGCTGTTCGCCTGTGGCATTAAGATGGCAGGGTCGAGCTGCAGACAGGCGAGTGCCGTTGCGGCGATCTGTGATTGTTTCCAATGCCCGGTAACAAGTCCCTTCGATTGGATACGGGGTCCGATAGCAGCGAACCAGATTTGATCAGATCCTGGCACACCATCGGGAGCATCCCCTATTTCTAACTTAACGGCACCAACGGCGCTGGCGTGACGTGTCCAGCTATCCGGTGTGTTCCCTCTGCCATGATCGGTGCTGATCATTAGCGTAGTGCGGCCACGATAGAAGGAATCCGTCTGCAGCCAATTCCAGAGTTTTGATAACATCAGATCGGTACGATGTGCCGCGTCGATGTAACGTTCGTAACTGCCATCGTGTGCAAAGTCATCGGTTTCGCCGTATGCGATGTAGATGACCCGTGGATGCTGATTCTCAAGAGCCTCCATGGCATATCCGTTAGTGAGCAGGTCAAGCCGCACCGTTCGCCAGAGCATCGGAGCTTCAGCAGACATTTCATTTAACCAACGGGACTTTGCGCTTGTCGCGGGCGATGCGATTGTGAAACCCGCGTTGACCGGAACCCCGCTGCGTCGGGTGTTGATAATATAAGGGAACACATCCCAGGAACCGAAGGCCAACACCTGGTTTTTGAATCCCTCAATACCGTTCAGAATTTCCAGGAATGTGACGTTCCGGTTCCAGTTCCTGGCGTTGGAATCGATGGCGGGATCTGCGCTGCCGGTCAGGATTTCATTGTAACCAGGATAGGAAAACCACCAGGGATTGCTAACGCTTATGAAACTTTCCTGCTCTCGGTCACCAATCAATACACCCTGCGAAGCGACCACCGACCACAAAAACGGGAACAGCAGTTTCCGCCGTTCGTCTCGCTGCTCTCGCCAGTAAGTCTCCTGCAAAAGTTCGGGCGAATTCGTATAGCGCTCGTCCTCGATCAGATCCAGGTCAATACCACCGAAGACTTCCTGCCAGCGAACACCATCGAGCGTGACCAGGACGAGATTTGCAGGCGGGTTCTCTGCTCTTGCGGCGTACTGAGGCAGGAAGAGAAAAGCCACCAGGAGCGAAGTGGCGATAACAAGTTCTGGATGACGAAAACTCACGCCGTCAGTGTAGCATCGCGATTCGGTACTTCGTGAAGACCTACAAGAAGCTAGACACCCGATCGAAAAAAATCGCGGCTAAAGCCCAATTTGCCCGCTCTTTCTATTGTGCATATTGGGTCGGTGCAAATTGATCTTTAGTGCAATAAATGTCAGTCCGCACTAGCCAAAATCGTATACATACAATTGCGGGCGGACTGGGCTTCGGCCGCGAACGATATCCAGTTGCCTATTGGGTCAGATAGCTATGCGGCTTCGACTTCCTTCATACTCAGTCGCACCCTGCCCTGACGATCGACCTCGAGGACTTTGACCTTTACCAGGTCGCCTTCGGCAAGCTTGTCGCTGACCTTCTCAACACGCTCGTGCGAAATCTGCGAGATATGCACAAGGCCGTCCTTACCCGGCAGAATGGTGACGAATGCACCGAAGTCCATCAGACGGGCAACCTTGCCGTCGTAGATGCGACCAACTTCGACGTCGGCCGTAATCAGGTCAATGCGACGCTTCGCTTCGCGGCCCGATTCACCATCGACGGATGCAATTTTGACCGTACCATCGTTGTCGATATCGATCGTTGCACCGGTTTCCTCGGTCATCGCCCGGATAACGGAGCCGCCCTTGCCAATCACGTCCCGAATCTTCTCGGGATCGATCTTGAACGAAATGATCGTCGGAGCCCACTCGGACATTTCTTCGCGTGGCGCATCAATAACCTTGGCCATCTCGCCCAGTATATGCAGGCGAGCTACCTTTGCCTGGTCCAGTGCAGCAATCATGATTTCCTTGGTAATGCCCTGAATCTTGATGTCCATCTGCAACGCGGTGATGCCCGCGTCAGTGCCAGCGACCTTGAAATCCATGTCGCCAAGGTGATCTTCGTCGCCGAGAATATCGGTCAGTACGGCGAATTTTTCACCTTCTTTAACGAGTCCCATGGCTACGCCGGCGACCGGTGCTTTTATTGGTACACCGGCATCCATCAATGAAAGACTGGTACCACACACAGACGCCATCGAACTCGAGCCGTTGGACTCCGTAATTTCAGAAACGACACGAATAACGTAAGGGAATTCTTCTGCGTCAGGCATGACTGCCTGAATGCCACGACGGGCAAGTTTGCCGTGGCCGATTTCGCGTCGCTTCGTTGATCCAATGAAGCCGGTTTCACCTACGCAATACGGCGGAAAATTGTAGTGCAGCATGAACGGGTCTTTACGCTCGCCCTGAATCGCATCGATTATTTGCGCGTCGCGACCCGTACCGAGTGTGGTGGCAACAATTGCCTGCGTCTCGCCACGTGTGAACACGGCTGATCCGTGCGCCCGCGCCAATATGCCAACCTGGACTTCGATTGGACGCACCGTGGTGGTGTCACGTCCGTCGATACGCGGCTCGCCTGCGATGACGCGATTTCTTACGATGCTCTTTTCAAGTTTCGCCAAAGCGTCTTTGACTTCCTCTTCAGACCAGCGTGCGTCATCTCCACCCGCCAATGATTCCCGGGATGCAGATTTGGTGTCGCCAACACTCGCCTGACGCTCAACCTTGTCCGTGATTCGATAGGCATCGGAAAGGCCGCTTGTGGCTGCTGCCGCAACTGCGGCATCGAGTTCCTCGTCTACTGCAGGTGCTTGCCAGTCCCAGGCCGGCTTACCAACCTCTGCTGCGAGTTCCTTGATCGCGTTGATCGCGACCTGCATTTGCTCATGACCGAACATAACGGCGCCAAGCATCACATCCTCGGGCAAGACATTGGCTTCAGACTCGACCATCAGGACCGCCTCCGCCGTACCGGCAACAACCAGATCCAGATCAGACTCGGCTACTGCAGCAAGGCCTGGATTCAGAATGTACTGGCCGTCTTTGTAGCCGACTCTAGCCGCACCAATCGGGCCAGCAAACGGCATGCCCGAAATTGCCAGTGCGGCTGAGGCACCAAGCAAGGCCGCAATGTCCGGATCCACGTCCGGATTCAACGACACCACCGTAGCGATGATCTGAACTTCATTCTTGAACCCTTTCGGGAACAGCGGACGACACGGACGATCGATCAGGCGGCAGGTCAATACTTCTTTTTCGCCCGGGCGGCCTTCGCGTTTGAAGAATCCACCGGGAATCTTGCCGGCCGCATAGGTTTTTTCCTGGTAATTAACCGTCAACGGAAAGAAATCACGGCCGGGGTCGGCGGTCTTGCGGCCAACTGCCGTGACCAAAACAGTGGTTTCGGCGATTTCGACCAAAACGGCCCCGTCTGCCTGGCGAGCGATTCCGCCGGTTTCAATCGTTACCTGGTGTTCCCCGTATTGGAACGTCTTTTTCGTTACATTCACATTAATACTCGAATTTTAAATGAGATGGCACGACCGGCCTTCGCGTACCCGTTTCAGGGCCGACAGTTTAATTTGGTCATTACCTATGGCGCCATATTAAAAATTAACGGCGGAGACCGAGCCGTGATATCAGCTCGCGGTACCGGTCCTGATCCTTTTCCTTCAGATAGTCGAGCAACTTTCGCCGCTTGTTAACCATCTTCAAAAGACCCTGCCGGGAATGGTGATCCTTCTTGTGCTCCCCGAAATGATCGGTGAGCTCTGAAATTCGTTTCGACAGCAGTGCTACCTGTACCTCTGGCGATCCGGTGTCGTTTTTGGCGCGGGAATAATCCGCGATGATATTGGTCTTGCTCTCACTTGACAGTGGCATCTCTAACAAACTCCAATCGTTCTTTCTATCTTCTGGCCCTTAATTTAGGCGCGCTATTCTAGCGTCAGTTTCGATCCAGTAATAGCCTAAAACACCAAAATATCAGGCTTTATTTTGCCTGACCCGTTTGCCGGTTCCCGGCCTTGCAAATCGCTGGCATCAGCCCGCCAGCCTGAATATTCGTCGTGGCGCCAGCTGGCCGTCGCTACCCAGCTGACCGACGCCGACAAAGCGCTCCTGGCCAGCGTAAACCCGCACCAGCCCTTCGGCCCCACCACCGGCGACCGCGACCGCCTGACCCCCACAAAACCGCTCTGCCGCATCCTCCGGTATGTGGTAATCCGGCCACGAAGACAAGGCCTGGTCGGTCGGCAGCAGCCGCGCACGTAGTGCCTCCGGCCCTGCCTCGGCGACGCGTTCGGCGCCTGGCAAATCCAGCATGTCTTCCGCCTGAAAATCGCCGACCGTTTCACGGTGCAGCCGGGCCGTATATGCCACGGTACCGGCCGCCTTGGCAATGTCCTCCACCAGCGTCCTTATATAGGTGCCTTTGGAGCACTTCACGCGCAATACCAGCCGGCTCCCGCTGATTTCCAGCAGGTGCAATTCATCAATTCGAATGCGGCGCGCCTCACGATCGACGACCTGTCCCTTGCGGGCCAGTTCGTACAACCGTTTGCCATCCTTTTTCAGCGCTGAAAACATCGGCGGTACCTGGTCAGTCACACCGCAAAACTGCGCGAGAATCTGTTCCCAGGCGCGTCGCTGCAAATCCGGTACATCTGCTGTCGCGCTGATTTCCCCGTCGCGATCGCCGGTATTGGTCGCCTTTCCCAGCCTGGCTGTTACGCGATAGGTTTTGTCGGCCTCGAGAAGGTATGCACAAACTTTGGTTGCCTCGCCAAAGCACAATGGCAACATGCCAGTCGCTGCGGGGTCGAGGCTACCCGTATGACCGGCTTTTTTCGCCTGCAGCAACCGTTTGACTTTCTGCAAGGCCTGGTTCGAGGTAATACCCGCCGGCTTGTTCAGCAACAGCAGGCCATCCACGGGCACCGCAGTTGGCCGGGCGTTGTCATTAGTTGTCATCGTCGGTCTACCCGCTGCTGTCGGGCTTAGCTGCGCTCTCGATCAGCCGGCTGATCTCGACCCCGTGAGCAACGCTATCATCGTGGACGAAGCGCAACTCGGGCACATGCCTGACGGTCAGTTTATTCCCCAGCCTGCCGCGCAGGAATCCTGAGGCACGCTCCAAACCCTCGAGCGCCGGTTTTGGGTCTTCATCGGGATGCAGGAGACTGAAGTAAACCTTTGCAACGCTCAGGTCTCGCGTCAATTCCACAATCGTCAAAGATACATTGGCAAGTCGCGGGTCTTTGGTATCAAAACGAATTAACTCGCTCAGGATACGTTGTATCTGCGCACCCAGCCGTTGATTGCGTGAAAATTCGCGAGGCATTGCTTTGTCCCGGGACCCGGAAAATCAGTCGAGTGTGCGTGCGATTTCAACACGCTCAAAGCATTCGATCTGGTCGCCGAGCTTCACATCGTTATAGTTTTTGACGCCGATGCCGCACTCCGTGCCCGATTTGACTTCGTTGACGTCATCCTTGAAACGACGCAGAGATTCGAGTTCGCCTTCATAAATGACAACGTTATCGCGCAGCACGCGAATCGGATTGGACCGTTTCACAAACCCTTCCGTGACAATGCAACCGGCGATATTGCCAAGTTTCGGTGACGTAAAGACTTCCTTGACCTCAGCAAGCCCGACAATATTTTCGCGAATCTCTGGCGCCAGCAAACCACTGACCGCGGCTTTCACATCGTCAATCGCTTCATAGATGATGCTGTAGTAGCGGACATCCACGCCGGATTCCTTGATCGCAGTTCGGGCCGCACTATCGGCACGAACGTTGAAGCCAATGATTACGGCTTTGGAGGCAGCTGCCAGCGTCGCGTCAGATTCGGTGATGCCACCAACACTCGAGCTGATTACCTTCACTTTGACTTCGTCGTTGGATATCTTAATCAACGAATCACGCAACGCTTCCGCACTGCCGTGCACGTCAGACTTGATCAAAACCGGGACAACCTTGCCTTGCGCCTCGGTCATCTGGCTGAACACATCTTCAACGTTCGATGCCTGTCGCTGTGCAAGCTTCGACTCACGCGACTTGCTTCGCCTGAATTCGGCAACCTCGCGGGCCTTGCGTTCGCTTTTGACCACCAGGAAATCGTCGCCCGCGGCTGGCGTCTTCGACAGCCCAAGCACGACCACCGGGCTCGACGGCCCTGCTTCCGTAATCTTTTTGTGGGATTCGTCAAACATGTTTCTCACGCGGCCAAATTCTTCGCCGGCGATGAGCATGTCGCCTTGCTTGAGCGTGCCGGACTGTACCAGAACCGTTGCCACGGCGCCGCGGCCTTTCTCAAGACTCGATTCGATGACGATGCCCCGTGCCGAACCGTCAGCAATGGCCTTGAGATCCATCACCTCGGCCTGCAGCAAAATAGTTTCCAGCAGTGCGTCGATGCCATCACCTGTTTGGGCGGAAACCTGGGCAAACAGCTGTTCGCCACCCCAGTCCTCGGGAATCACTTCGTGTTGTGATAACTCGTTCTTCACCCGTTCCGGATCCGCATTTTCCTTATCCATCTTGTTGATCGCGACCACGATCGGCACCCCGGCTGCCTTGGCATGCTCGATAGCCTCGATGGTTTGCGGCTTGACGCCATCATCGGCAGCGACGACCAGGATGACGATATCAGTCGCCTGCGCACCGCGAGCACGCATCGCTGTGAAGGCTGCGTGTCCAGGCGTATCCAGGAATGTAATTTTGCCCTTGTCGGTGTCGACCGCGTACGCACCGATATGCTGGGTGATACCGCCGGCCTCGCCGGCCGCGACCTTGGTGTTGCGAATGTAATCGAGCAAAGTGGTCTTGCCATGATCGACGTGTCCCATGATGGTAACGACTGGCGCCCTCGCGACCTCATCACCGGTTGCCACCTCATCTGCCAGCAGCTCTGCAACGATATCCGTGCCGCTGACCGGTTTGGCGACATGACCCAGCTCTTCCACCACCAGGATAGCAGTGTCCTGATCGACGACCTGGTTGATCGTCACCATCGCGCCCATGTTGAACAGGATTTTGACGACTTCATTGCCCTTGACAGCCATCTTTTGCGCAAGATCAGACACGGCAATGCTATCGGGAATCTCGACCTCGCGGATAACCGGTGTGGTTGGCCTTTCGAAACCATGCTGCCCATCGGTGCTGATATTGACGGGACGGCGGCGAGTCGGCGTCTTGCGTCTGCGCCGGCCACTCTTGTCGCCAGAAACATGTAATTCCTGGCGCCCGTAACGTGTACCCGGTGCTTTGCCTTTTTTCTTTTCATTGGCGCGGCGATCACGGGCATCCTGCTCGGATTTCTCGACCCGCGCTCGTTCTTCGGCAGCGATCGCTGCGGCTTTTTCAGCGGCCTCCCGTGCATCTGATTCTGCCTGCTCCTTGGCTTCTACTTCCTTCTTCTTGTTTTCTTCAACAGCTTTGGCGGCTTCTTCCTTCTCGGTCTTCCGGCGTTCGATTTCAGCTTGCTCGGCATCCAGATGCTCCTGCTCCTCGCGGCGTTCGACGTCCAGCGCCTCCTGTTCCTTCTGCGCCTGCTCTTCAAGTACATCCCGCTTGATATAGGTGCGCTTACGTCGGACCTCGACGCTCACCGTACGGGCACGTCCCTGCGCGCCGGCCAGCCTGAGCTCGGACTGCGACTTGCGCCGTAATGTGATGCTGCGCGGCGCGGCATCCCCTGCGGTCGATTCGTCCTGCCCATGGCTTCGCCGCAGATGCGTTAACAGCTCGAGTTTCGCATCCTCGCTAATCATGTCTTCCGATCCTTTGACCTTGATACCGGCTTCGTCGAGCTGCGTTATGAGCTTCTCGACCGGTACTTTCAGTACGTCGGCAAATTGTGCAACCGTGACTTCAGCCATCTCAAACTCCATCTTCGCCATTGTTCACGCCTGCTGCTCGGCCTCGAACCAGTGCGCCCGTGCTTTCATGATCAGCGCTCCCGCTTCTTCCCGATCCATGTCATTAATCTCGAGCAAATCGTCCGTCGCCAGCTCGGCCAGGTCTTCCCGTGTCACCACACCCTCGCTCGCCAGCTTGAACGCCAGGGCCTTGTTCATGCCCTCAAGGCTCAACAGGTCCTCTGCCGGTTCCGTCTCATCAATCTTTTCTTCCTGGACAATCGCCTGCGTCAGCAGCACGTCGCGCGCCCTGTTGCGGAGCTCTGAGACAATGTCCTCATCAAATTCCTCGATCTCAACCAATTCCGAGGTCGGTACGTAGGCAACCTCTTCAATGGTCGAGAAGCCTTCCTGCACCAGAATCAACGCGACTTCCTCGTCGACGTCGAGTTGCTTCGAGAATAGCTCCAGCAGTTCGCGCATCTCCGCTTCGCTCTTCTGCTCCGCATCCGTCTCGTTCATCACGTTGAGTTCCCAGCCGGTCAACTCACTCGCAAGACGAATGTTCTGGCCGCCGCGCCCGATCGCCTGTGACAATTTTTCTTCGTCTACTGCGATGTCGATGCTTCGTGCATCTTCATCGACGACGATCGATACGACCTCGGCCGGCGACATGGCATTGACCACAAACTGCGCCGGGTTTTCATCCCACAGGATGATGTCGACGCGCTCGCCGGCCAGTTCATTCGAAACCGCCTGCACGCGGGAGCCGCGCATGCCAACGCAGGCGCCAACCGGATCGATTCGCGCATCGTTGCTTTTCACCGCTATCTTCGCGCGCAGCCCCGGGTCCCGTGCCGCACCCAGTATATCGATGAGTCCCTGGCCGACTTCCGGCACCTCGATTTTGAACAATTCGACCAGGAATTGCGGCGAGGTCCGCGTCATGAAAAGTTGTGGACCGCGTTGCTCGGAACGTACTTCAATCAGCAACGCCTTCATGCGATCCTGCGGCCGCACCGGCTCACGCGGCACCATCTGCTCCCGGGCAACGAAACCTTCCGCATTGCCGCCGAGATCGATATACACACCGTTGCGGTCGACGCGTTTTACGAGACCGGACAGCAGTTCGCCTTCGCGGTCCTTGTACTCCTCGACCACCTGCTCACGCTCAGCCTCGCGCACCTTTTGCACGATCACCTGCTTTGCGGTCTGTGCCGCAATGCGGCCAAATTCAACTGAGTCCATCGGAACCTCGACGTAACCGCCCGGCTCAGCGTTTTCGTCGACATCCACCGCATCGATCATGCGCAGCTCACGGTCCGGGAATTCCAGTTCGGTGGATTCATCCTCGAACACCAGCCATTGGCGAAAGGTGTCGTATTCACCGGTTTCACGATCGATTGAGACTCGCACATCGATATCTTCGCCATGCCGTCGCCGCGATGCCGACGCCAGCGCGGCTTCGATGGCCTCGAAAATAATGTCTTTGTCGACGCCCTTTTCGTTCGAAACAGCGTCGACCACCATCAAGATCTCTTTAGTCATTGCCTAAAACTCCAAATATTCTCTAATTCCGTCGGCTAAGGTGACGGAATCAGCCGGGCGGATTCGATCGTCGCGATTTTCAAGCTATGCGGCTCGCCATCCACCTCAATTTCAATCTTTTCATCATCTGCGGCGCGTAGTGTCCCGCGAAAATTCCTTCGTCCAGAGACCGGAAAGCGCAATTTCACGCGTACCGCCGCGCCAGTAAATCGCTGGAAATGAGCTGGTTTCGTCAGCTTTCGATCGAGTCCCGGCGACGAAACCTCCAGCGTGTAACGCCCTGGCAGCGAATCCTCGACGTCGAGCAACGCGCTCAATTGCCGGCTGACCATTTCGCAGTCCGACAAATCCACACCGTCCGGCTTGTCGATGAACACCCGTACGATGCCGTCGCGACCACCAAGCTTCAGCTCGAGATCCGATAATTCGTATCCCAGCTGCTCAATCGTCGGCTCAATCAGGTTTGCCAGCTCCACGTTCATATCCAGAAACTACGTTAATTAAGTCCCATAACTATCTATTCTAAAACCAAAAAATGGGCATATAGCCCATTCTTATTCGGCGGCATGTTGTGGCCTGGCATATTCTCCGGGCAACAAAAAACCCCTAGCGGGGCTTACTTTCTACCAAGAATTTGGTAGCGGGGGGGCGCTGCATACAAACGCTGCGACCAACCACCTCGCTAGATCACGCGCCGCGTAGGATACAGGCCTCCTTGGCCCGGATCAATAGGCGTGGCAAGCCCCCTGCAAGGAAACAGCGGGCAGTTTACCGCGGTGTGCGGCTTGGGACATAGCCCAGCTGGACATTCAGGTTCCCGGATGACCCCCGGGTCTGCCGAGCATCTGTAAGAGCTGCGCTTTGGCGATGCCGAGCCGGCCGCGGAGCACCGGCCAGTACGACAATCCGAACGCCTCTTTCACGACCTGCCTGGCCTTGGCATTGTCGTGGAAGGCCTCTGTTAGCTCGATCGGATCATTGAAATTGCTGACGAAGGCGTTGGCGATCTTTTGATGAGATGCCGCTCCAAAATGGCGTCTAAATATCAGCTACATTTAGAAGCGATATTCGGCGGTCAGATACCAGGCAAAATCACGGGCCAGGATATCGTTCTGAGTTCCCGATGATCCGGACGCTTCTGTGTAGAGGATAATACGTTCATCAGTAATGTTATAGGCATGGAGGATCAGGCCAAACTTGTCATCAGCATTGTTCCAGGCAACGCTCGCGTTTAGCAGCCCGAAGGAATCCTGCACACTGAATGGGTCATTGTCGGGGGCAAAAAATACCTTGCTACGATAGGAATAATCCACTCGTGCGGTCAGCATTCCGCTGCCACTCAGGTCGAACTCCCTGATGGCGGAGGCAGCTGCTGTCCACTCTGGAACCTGTGGTAAGACGTCACCGGCACTCGGACCACCGGAATTCGAAACGGAAGGATCAGATTCGGTAATCGTGGCATCGAGATATCCCACTGAGCCTTCGAAAAACCAGCTTTCCATGGGAGACCAGCGCGATTCCAGTTCAATACCCTTGATCTCGCCTGTACCGGCATTATCAAGCTGTGGTGCAATGCCCTCTGGTGCCAGGGTTTCCAATTGAATGTCGGTGTAGTCAGCGAAGAAGGCGGCCGCATTCAGGACAAAATTGCCACCCGCGCTGCTGTATTTGATTCCGACTTCAATGGATTCGACGAATTCCGGATCGTAAGTGGGCGCTTGAGGACCAAATCTACCGGCATTACGTTGCTGCACCCCACCACTCTTGAAACCTTCCGAATAGCTGAGATAGCCCATGATCTGGTCATTCCAGTCATAAGAAATAGTCACCATGGGGGTCCATTCATCGGCCTCAAGTGTCGTGGTCCCCGGGTCAATCAGTACTACGCCTGACGCGGGTCCCGGCGGAGCAAGAATGGGTTTTGCTGTTTGAATGCCCGGATCAACGATGAAATCCTTGGTGTCTTCGGTGTAGCGAATGCCGGCAGTAAGATGTAACTGTTCTGTGATGTCGTAGGTGCCCTGGGCAAAGACCGCTTTACTTTCATGATCGAATCTACCACCACTTTCGATATCCACCGCAGCAAAATCCACAGGGTTGAAGTTGTTGCCATCTTCCGTGAAGTAAAAGACCCCCACGATCCAGTTGAGTCGATCCTCAAAAGAGGTACCGACCAATTGCAGCTCCTGGGAGAACTGACTCTGCTCATAGATTTCATCCCTTACCCAGGACAAAAAGTAAGGTGTGCCATCGCCATCATGAGCAAAGGAACTATCCACATCGCGAAAGGCAGTAATGGACTTGAGGTCCAGATTGTCCCCAATCGCCCAGTCAATGGTGGCCGAAACACCATAGACATCATGATCTGAAAAGGTGGGGTCGGTTCCAGAACTCTGCCCAAGGGCTACGTTGTTGGCATTCACGCAATCGGGGTCGGTTCCCTCAACGAGTCCAGGCACCGGGGCTACAGCATCACAATTATTGAACTGTCTCAAACTCGGTATGTTTATCAGCGGGAATGGGAAATCAGGGCTATTGGCTCCCAGAAAAAAATTGTGCTGCGTTGGGCCATTCCCCGTTGATGTCGGGTCAGTAGGATCAGGCGGGATAAAGTTTATGGCGCGGCCAGGATCTCTTGAAAGAACACGTGCCTGGCCATTTTCCCTGTCACGGGAATAGTCGCCACTAAAATTGATTTCCACGTCATCGTTCACCAGCCAACGCAAAGCACCACGAAACGCGAGGGTATCATCGTCACCAGTATCCTGGCCGTCAATCAGATTAACCACAAAACCGTCCTGGTTGAAGCTGCCGAAGGTTGCACTGGCGAAGAGATTGTCGGTCAGTGCACCATTCACTTTGCCCACTACATCCAGTCTGTTATCGGTTCCCGCTCTCACACGGATTTTACCTTCAAATTGGTCATGTGGTTTCACGGTGTAAATTGCCACCGCACCACCGGTCGTATTACGCCCAAACAGTGTCCCCTGGGGCCCTCGTAATACTTCCACCCGTTCAACATCGATCAGGTCCAGGACTGAACCCACACTTCGGGCAAAATAAACACCATCCACATAGAGACCGACGCCCGGGTCAGCAGAAGGTATGAAATCTCGCTGGCCGACGCCGCGAAGAAAGATGGCTGCGCTATTACCGCCACCACCATTGGTATTAATGTTATCGAATGTCATGTTGGGCGTGATATAGGCAATATCATCGACCCTCTGAATTCCGCGTGCCTCCAGGCTTTCACCGCTAAAGGCAGATACTGCAACGGGTGTATCCTGCAAACTTTCCTCGCGTTTTCTGGCGGTTACGATTATTTCCTCCATTAACGCACTGACGCCGCTTTCGCGATCTTGTGCAAATGCAGGCTGAAATACGAGGAATGACGCCGCAACCGTCAGCACGCCTAGAAAGATAGAGCTCCTTTCCAGCGTTACGAATTTGATTTTATTATGGAAGCCTGATTGAGCCATCACAATTCCCCCTTAGATTTGTGCGCAATGCATTACGAGCACATACGTAACACAATGCTGTCTTGTGATATCCCTAGATTACTATTTTTTGATAACTACGGCGAGTTCCTGTCGGGATGGTACTTTGTCGTAAACTGGACCCCAAAGATTCTCGTCAACGCGGGTCTGTCCCGCGACGCCGGTATCTCAGTCGGCATGCTGCTCAGCGTCGGTGCTATACTCAGGGGCCGGCAAATCGTCGCAGTCACGAAGGCGAGCGCCGATTAGTTGGCTACCGGCTTGGGCAGCAGGTCCTGCAGTCTGATGAGTTCGATCAGTCGTTGCAAAACGTCACGCCGATATTGGTCCGTATCGCGGTTTTTCCAATCGTAGAAGCCGCGTCCGTCGCGCAACCCGTTACGACCCTCTTGCATGTATTGGGCGACGATTTTGGGAGCCCGATAGCGTTCATCACCCAACGCCTCAGTAAGGTACTCGCTTGCGTAATAGAGGATATCGTTGCCGCCGTAGTCGATGAATTCGACAACACCCATACCCGCGAATCGAATCCCGAACCCAAACCGTGTGGCCCGATCGATATCTTCTGCGGTGGCGACATTTTGCTCAATCATTCGCGCCGCCTCAGCCATGATCAGTGCCTGAAACCTGGGGACGATGTAGCCAGGGACGGCAGCACACACGACCGGTACCTTCCCAATGCTCTGCAACAACTGCTGCATCCGTTCGACGACGTGCTCTTCGGTTCCTGCGTGAGGAGATAACTCGACCAGGGGAATCAAGAAAGCGGGATTCAGCCAATGGGCGTTTAGGAATCGCCCGGAATTTGGAATGTACTTCGCGAGGTCAGTGGATAGGAACGTCGATGTCGTCGACGCTATGACAGCATCGTCGCGCAGGTGCTGGGCGGCGGTCGCGAAAGCCTCGCGCTTTGCCGCCATCACTTCTGGTACGCCTTCAAATACGAAATCAGCGCGACCCAGGTGATCAGCGATCTGGTCTGCGGCGACAAACTGGA
>Ga0209987_10001119_pt1 | contig 14432 bp, 12 predicted proteins | sample N074metaG_FD_182134 | JGI IMG/M metagenome (GOLD analysis project Ga0209987, IMG submission 182134) | Deep subsurface microbial communities from Kermadec Trench to uncover new lineages of life (NeLLi) - N074 metaG (SPAdes) (version 2) | ecosystem: Environmental > Aquatic > Marine > Ocean trench... | reverse complement strand
CAGTCAATTCCGTCAATTGCGTGGGTTCCACTCGCACTACTTTGGATTGGATTAAACGATGCTGGAATTATCTTTGTGACAGCAATCGGTGCTATATTTGCAGTCACAATAAACACTTACACTGGAGTCAAAAACATAGACCCACATTATATAGAAGCAGCTCGCAATATGGGGGCAAAGGGAACCCAACTGATCACAAATGTCTTGATCCCTGCCGCATTTCCATTTATGATTTCTGGTTTTAAACAGGGTTGGGCCTTTGCATGGAGGGGAGTAATTGGTGCAGAAATGTTATTTTCGCTCCTAGGATTAGGATTTTTACTCAACGTGGGTCGATTTACACTTGAGGTCTCCCAAGTTATTGCAATAATGCTTGTAATAATGGTGATAGGCATGGCAGTTGATGGATTCATCTTCAAAAAGATTGAAAACAAAGTAATGTCTAGATGGGGATTACGATAATTTAATTTTCCTTTTTAATTTTTATCGAAACTACGAAAGCAAATACAATGATAACAATTGCAAAGTACATTACAGAAACGTAATCAAACAAAACGGCGATAGTGCCAGCTATTATTGGTCCTATAACAGTGGCAATTGAGAGAGTAGAACTGAAAATTCCAGTAGAAGTAGAACGAGGATTATTCTCCATTAAATGAAAGTTTCCGCCAATAAACAAAAATGCCCAAGTTCCTCCAACTAAAGCCATAAATGGCATTGCCATCCACCAATCAGTAATTAGGGACAATCCAATAAAGACAAAAGTTGTCATGCCAATTCCAATCTTAAACTTTGAAACATTTGAAATGTTGATTTTGTTTGCCATCAGATTCATCAAAACAAATGCAACTAACGTATTTGAGATATAGATAATAGATATTTGGTGCAACTCTGCTCCTAGTTGTTCCATCAACATTAATGGAAGTATTGTCCACACGGAAGCTGCTCCAATATGTCTCAGTAAAAGAGACAAAAAAAGATACTTGTTTTTTAGAATAATTTTTTTCATGGTGCCAGGTTCTAACTCTTTTTTTGAAATAATATTCGGCAGCCTAGTGGAAATTAAAAATCCGATAATGAAAAATCCAGAGCTTGCAATGAATATCATCTTGACATCATTAATAATTCCCGCAGCTATAATTCCTACCATCCAACCTAATGCATGAAATGAAATTATTGTCGCAGCTTTTCCTTTTTCATCGGTTGCCTCATAAGCATAAGCAATCATTGCTGGAATCATCATCCCACTGAAAATACCAGCACCAATTCTTGCCAAAAATAAAAGAGTAATGTCATCGGCGAAATAATGCAGGCCAAAGGTGATAGCACATCCAATAAACCCAATTCTAATGAATAGGAGCCTAGTTCCCTTCTTGTCTGAATGCCTTCCAAAGTAAATCTCAGATAAAATTTGGGACAAACTAAATGAACCCACAATTAATCCAATCTCAAAAATTGAGTCTGTGACTCCCAATGCAATAATGGGCATGAAGACAAAAAGAATTGATATGCCTCCATGTTGGAAAAAGGTGACACTACGAATCAAATTGTTAATCTGAAAATTTTGCATAAATTTACATAAAATACCACTTTACCTAATTTCAATATACGCATACCTTCTTTAGTCTCAAAAGAGTTAAACCGAACAATTCACTTTGAAAATTGTTTGACTGAAAAGGAACCATTTCTGGAGGTAATAAAAAATAGAATTTTACTATTTGACGGGGCAATGGGAACTGAAATTCAAAAATTTAATCCAAAGCCTGAAGACTTTCCAAATAACCAAGATGGATTCAATGATGGTTTGATACTAACACACCCAGAATGGATTAAAGAGATTCACAGAAATTATTTAGATGCAGGAGCTGATTGCATTGAAACAAACTCTTTTGGTTCAAACAAAATAAAACTAGACGAGTATGGTTTTGGAGCACAAACAATTGAATTTAATAAAAAAATTGCACAACTTGCATCTCAAGTTTGCTTAGAGTACACAGACCCCTCTCGATATGTAATTGGTTCAATGGGGCCATCGGGTTTTCTTCCAAGCTCAAATGATCCAGATTTGGGACTAAAGTCAATTGATGAAATCAGAGAAGCATTTGAGCTTCAAGCTGAAGGATTAATTCTGGGGGGAGTTGATGCACTGCTAATTGAAACCAGTCAAGATATTTTGGAAGTAAAGCTTGTTATCGAGGCATGTCACAATGCAATAAAAAAAACTGGAAAAAAAGTTCCAATCATTGCAAACACTACTTTAGATCAATATGGAAAAATGTTACTTGGAACAAACATTCAAGCTGCATACACCACAGTTTCAGACATGGGGATAGATGTGTTTGGTTTGAACTGCTCAACTGGTCCAATTGAAATGACGCCAAGTGTAAGATGGCTTGATGAGCAAAACGAGCATAATTTACTAGTGGTACCCAACGCCGGCATGCCTGAAAATCAGGGTGGGCAGGCGGTTTACAAAATGACTCCTGAGAAGATGGGTGCAGCACTGGGTGATTTTATTACACAATACAAAAAAGTGCGAATTATCGGTGGATGTTGCGGTACAAGCCCCAAACACATTGCTGTTCTAAGAAAAGTAATTGACGAAAAAGCTCACTCTACCAAGGGTTAAGTATTTAGAAAAACCGATGTCAATTTATCACATTGAGCACTCCCAGAGTAAGTTCTGCCCTAAAAACGGTTGACCTAAAACAGATACCCCCTCCACTAATCATCGGAGAGAGGATCAACACCCAAGGTTCAAGAAAAGCAAAACAATTTGTCCTTAATGATGACTATGAGGGGCTAATTGATTTAGCAAGAACACAGGTTGAAGATGGTGCTCACTGCCTTGATGTATGTGTTGCAACAACCGAACGCTCTGATGAAAAGCAATTCATGTTAAATTTAGTAAAACGTTTGAGCCTTGAGATCGATGCTCCACTCGTAATTGACTCAACTGATCCTGATGTGATCAAATCAGCTGTGACCCAAATTCCTGGAAGACCCATAATTAATTCTATTAATCTTGAAGGTGATGGAAGCAGATTTGAAAAACTTGCTCCACTAATGTCAAAGTATGGGTTACCAGCAATAGCGTTGTGCATTGGACCTAAAGGGATGGCAAAGACCCCGCAAGAAAAAGTTGAAACCGCGGAGCTACTTTATGAGACAGGAAAAAAATATGGATTAAAAGAGGAACAATTCATCTTCGATGTTCTTACATTTACTTTGGCAACAGGGGAAGACGAATTTTTAGATGCAGGAAAAAATACTCTAAAAGGAATAAGACTTGTAAAAGAAAGATTTCCAAATTCCTTTACCACACTTGGATTAAGTAACATTAGCTTTGGACTTGCTCCCTATGCACGTAAAATTATAAATTCCGTATTTTTGTATCACGCAGTAAAATCAGGATTGGATTCTGCAATTGTTAATTCCAAAGAGATCATTCCTTACGGTGAAATTGATGAGAAAGAGAAAAAACTGGCTGAAGATCTAATCTACAACGCTCATCCAAACTCGCTATCTGACTTGATTACCTACTTTGAAAAAACAGGTCCTCAAGCAAGCACAGCATCAAAAAAGGTTGATGTTGATCCATCCTGGCCTGCGGGCAAACGTGCAAACTTTAGGATTGTTAACCGACTCAAAAAAGGAATTGAAAATGATGTTGTATCTGCTATTGCAGAAAAACTTGGAAATAACGAAATCATCAAAGACAATGAGGGCATCTTGTTTCTTGATGAATCAAGGAAGATTACTCACGATGGTGCAATCAGAACTCTGAACGAGGAATTACTTCCTGCAATGAAGGAAGTAGGAGACAAATTTGGTTCTGGTGAGTTGATCTTACCATTTGTTTTAAAATCTGCTGAATGCATGAAGGCAGCTGTGAGTGAACTGGAAAAGTATATGCTCCAAGAAGAAGGAACCAGCAAAGGAAAGCTCGTACTTGGAACAGTTTACGGTGATGTTCATGATATTGGAAAGAATCTTGTAAAGACGATTTTCCAAAATAATGGTTACACAGTTTATGATTTAGGAAAACAAGTTCCTCTTCAAAAGTTTCTAGAAAAAATCGAAGAAGTAAACCCTGACGCTGTGGGTTTGTCTGCGCTCTTAGTATCTACATCAAAGCAGATGCAGTTCTTTGTAGAACATGCAAGAAAAAATAAAATGAATATTCCATTTTTATGTGGTGGTGCTGCAATCAACACAAACTACATCAATAGGATTGCAAAGGAAGATGGACTCTATGAACCAGGAGTGTTTTATTGTAACACTATGTTTGAAGGGCTAAAAACAATGGACAAGCTTGTATCAGACAAGGACCAACTTCTGCAGGAATGGAAAGAAAGAATAGAAAAATGGAAAGATACGACCCCCACTGCTATCTCTGACTCTGAAATCGCTAGGAGTACTGTGGTTCCTGTAGCTCCTCCAAGTCCTCCACGAATCAACATTCCAATTCACCTGGATTCATCAAAAATTAATGTCGATGAGGTTTGGAGCATGATAAATAAAAAATCCCTTTTCAAGCTATCTTGGGGTTTAAGAGGAAAAGCAGGACAAGAGCAAGAAGAAGAGCATGAAAAACTATTCCTAGAATGGAAAAAGAGAATTGAAGATGAAAATCTATTTGAGCCAAGTGCAGTGTATGGTTATTTTAATTGCCACAATGAGAAAAACAAGATAATAGTTGATCATCCTGCAGGGGAGAAAATTGTGTTTGATCTTCCAAGATCTACCAAACCCAAGCATCTTTGTCTTGCAGATTACTTTGGAAAAGACGATATTGTCGCATTTCAGGCAGTAACTGTAGGCAACAAAGTTGTCGATATTATTGAGCAGTGGAACAAAGAAGACAAGTATACAGATGCATATTATTTGCATGGACTTGCAGTAGAGTTTGCTGAAGGGATGGCAGCCTGGGTTAATCAAAAAATAAAATTAGAGCTTAAAATAAAAGGCAAGGGAGGACTGCGATACAGCTGGGGCTATCCAAGCTGTCCAGATGTAGAACAACATAAACTTGTATGGAAACTTTTAAGCCCTGACAAATATGGCATGACGCTGACTGATTCGGGACAAATTATTCCAGAGCAGTCAACTGCTGCAATTGTTGTACATCATCCTGATGCAGAATACTTTGTACTTTGAACAGATGAATTTTCCAAAAATTTGTTCAAGCCAGAAAAATCCCTAGGAGAAGTAATTAATACATCACCTGTAATCTGATGCACTTTATTTAAAAATTCTGCAAAGTTATCTCTGTACTTTTCAAGTTCTAAATTCAAAAATTTTGCTGATGATTCATTTTTCTCTGAAGGATACAAAACTATTGGAATAACAGAATACCCTTTGAGGTTATCCACAAGATTTTGAACTTGCTCAACGGTTTGAACAACTTGTGTCATGAATCCTTTTGGTTTTACCTTTAGTTTTTTCTCTATCTTTGAAAAATTGGGTTTATTTGATATTGAAAGATAGAAATCAATTTTTGAATCAACGCCCTTTTCTTGCAGCATTTTTACTACTTGACTGGGAACCAATCCCAAATCTTTTTGTCCGGTTTGTGATGGATCACCCATCAATACTAAAATTCCTGAAAATCCTGCTGAAACAGCCTCTTGAACGAAATCTTCAATCTCTTTTTTGGTCTTGTCTCTAACCCTGAGACTAACTGTTAGAGGGAGATCCGGGATTTCTTTTTTGATTATTTTTCCCACTTTAATTGGTGAAACTCTTTTGTAGCCTAACACATTTTCTGTAAGATGAATAGAGTCACATTTCGTTGAAATTAATTTTATTTTATTGACAAATTTCGATATCGACTCTTCCAAATCTAAACCTGGAAGAATTTTTGGTGGATTTGCTTCGTATCTGATTGTCACATGATGATTTCTTTGAACCGTGGTTAAAACCTTTGAACAACAAGACCAATATGGAATAGTAGGAAAAGAAAATTATGATTCTTAATAATTTAAGATCTAGGCTTACAACCGAAATTAATCCTATCTTGGAGGACTATGGTAAAAATATACTTGCATCAATTCTTGTAGTCATTTATGGTCAATCTCCAATTGTTGTAATGACAGAAAAACCAAAACATATGAAATTTCATGCAGGCGAAATTTCATTTCCTGGTGGGAAATTAGACTCTCTTGATTCCAATCTTTTAGAAACAGCCTTACGAGAAACAAGAGAAGAGATAGGTTTGAGCATTAGACCAGAGCAAGTAATTGGACAATTGGATCCTGTAATTACCCTTAATTCTGGTTTTACAATACTACCTTTTGTGTCGGTTGTAGATGAGATTCCCCCCCTATCAGCAAACGCTGAAGTAGAAAAAATTTTTCATATTCCACTAGAGTCATTTTTGAAAACTAGGGCAAAGGATCCTGATCCAACACACAATTTGATTCAAGAAATGTATACGTATGAATTTCAAGGGAAAATCGTTTGGGGAGCTTCAGCTAGAGTCTTAAAACAAATAGCAGATTGTCTAAATTTCTGAGATTCATTTAAAAAGAGCTCTTCTCGGTTCTCAATCTATGGCTGCACGCAAGTCATCTCCAAGGAAGATTCGTCTGTTGAAAAAGACAAGACAGACCAAACCAGTACCAGCTTGGGTAATTATGAGAACCAAGAGAACAGTTCGAACTAATCCTAAACGTAGAGCTTGGAGATCAACAGATGTTGAGGTAGGATAGATGTCTGAGGAATTAGAGCGCGTATATACAATAAACTTGGGCAAAGCATTACTTTCTGTAGATACTCATCGTGCAACAAGAGTAATTAACATGATTAGAGAATTTGCTCGTCACCACATGAAAGTTGAAAATATTAAGATTGAAGAAGATCTTGCACACCAAATTTGGGCACGAGGTGCAAAGAGTCCTCCAAGAAAAGTCAGAGTTAGAATGAGTAAAACAGATGAGGGTTACATTTTAGTTTCTAGATTTGATGATGAAGCTGAATCTGAAGTTACTCCAGCTAAAGACACAAAGAAAATTGAGGAAAAGGTAGAACCAGCTAAAAAAGAACCAGCTAAAAAAGAACCAGCTAAAAAAGAACCAGCTAAAAAAGAACCAGCTAAAAAAGAACCAGCTAAAAAAGAACCAGCTAAAAAAGAACCAGCTAAAAAAGAACCAGCTAAAAAAGAACCAGCTAAAAAAGAACCAGCTAAAAAAGAACCAGCTAAAAAAGAACCAGCTAAAAAAGAACCAGCTAAAAAAGAATAATTCTTAGTTTTAAAAAATTAAAATAAATTTTATTCTAATTGATATAATTCAAGTTTGCAATCAATACTGCAATCTGGATGGGCCCAATCAAGTGTATCTTCTTGTGGAATAATTCCTAATGGATCATAGTTATCAAATTTGGTAATTCCTTGAATTGATGAAAGCATCACAATCTTTGAATCATCTGAGGATGATGATTTCAAGTCCACTTGGGTATGATTTTCATTTAGTATGCCGCTAGTCATGTTTGTAATGGAGTTCAATACTCCAACAGGAATGCTATTTCCTCCTGTGACATACATCAATGAACGTTTTACTGAATTAGGGGAGGTATTACCATAAAGCATCTTTAGTGAATCTCTTAGTGATTCTTCGATGTTCTGTCCCCCCTTACTTGTAGTTAGAATATTTGTTTCACTGGAAATATCAGAAGAATTGAGAGAATTTACCACATGCATTATCGCTGAATTGGCAATATCATAGCATGCTTTTGGAGAAAGGTCTGGATTGCTCTCAAGAAGAGAATCGTTATCCAAAACTATTGTGCATTCCGAATCTGCTTCGAGTCTTTTTAAAGATACACCAGAGTTGAAAATTCTGTCTTTTTCATATTTGAAAGGCATAATGGCAAAGGAAACAAGCCCCACATCTAATTCTCTGCAAATTTCTGAGACTACTGGAGATATGGCAGAACCTGATTTTCCTGCTAGGTTGGTCATGAGAATGATTGTTGAATAATTGGAAATTGTTGACTTTATTTCCTCTACAACTTTGTAAGTTGAGCCTCGAATCAATTGAACAGATGGATTGACAATAGAGTCAGTTGAGACAGTAATTGTTTGACAGTCTACCTGCAGATCTTTTTGATCGTTGCTAATTATCAGGCAATCTGAGTTTACAATATCTTTGGCTTGAATTGCTAGTTTTGAGCCTGCTCCTCCCAAACCTACAACTAAGATCGGTAATTTGACTTGAAAACTCATTATACGATATCTTTTATCATTTGGATAAAAAACCTTCTTACGTTTTTTTAATCAAATTTCTGATCTAAAAATTTTAGCTTGCGATCTTGCCAACAAGACTATGCTTTGTTACATCTGTGATCTCTACAAGATGTTTTTGCCCAATCTTTACACTTTCATCTATGAAAATAGATTTGTACGCAAAGTTTCTTCCTTTGACTCGTTCATCTATTTTCTCATCAAAAAGTACTTCTCCTTTCCAGCCGATCCATTTTTGATTATTCTCAAGGGAAATCTGGTTTACCAAATCAAAAATAAACCTGCTTCGCTTTTTTACTTCTGATACGTCAATTTGCTCCCATTCAGCAGCTTCTGTTCCTGGTCTTGCACTATATTTTGAAAAATTGACAACATCTGGCTTTGTTTCTTTTAGCAATTTTACAGTTTTCTCAAAGTCCTCTAGTGTTTCAGAAGGAAAACCAACAATCACGTCAGTTGAAATAGTAAATTCAGAGAATCTATCTCGTACTTTTTTTACAATATCTCTAAATGTTTCAGCAGTATGTCCCCTTTTCATATCGTTTAACACCTTATTGCTACCACTCTGTACTGGAACATGAAGAAACTTGTAGACCTTATCACTATCAAATGATTTGATCAAACTGTCTTTAATTCTGGCTAGGTACATGGGGTTCATCATTCCTACTCTGACCTTAAAGTCATGAGGAATTTCAACAACAGTATCAATCAGTGATGGTAAATCCGTATTGATATCAAATCCATAACATCCATTATCAGTCGATGTTAACCAAATCTCTTTACATCCTTCATTGATTTCAGTTTCAATTTGCCTTACAATATCTCCAATTCTATAGCTTGTCAAGTCTCCTTTGGATAATTTGGTTTGGCAAAAAGTACATTCGCTCATGCAACCGCTTGCTATCTCTACAATCCCTATCACTGGATTCAATCTCACCTTTGGCAGACCAACTTTTGAAAGGTCAGAGTCTTCCAAAGCAATCTGCTTGGTTCCTTTTAATGTGGATGTTATTACTTGCAAGGTTTTTCCGAGTGAATTTGGTCCCAACAGACTTGCATTTCCTGAGAATTTTTCTACAGTTAATTTTTCAGCTTTTGGAAAACAACCAGCTACGATTAGTGGTTTGGTATTTAGTGATTTTATTCTGTGAATCATCTTGTTTGCTGTGGCATCTTTAACCGAACAAGTTACAATTATGTTCAAGTCAGACTCGGAAGAACTGTCAACAAGAGTGTGACCACCGTTTAAAATTAATCCTGAAATCATCTCTGAATCTGAAAAGCTAGCAGAGCATCCGTATGCTTCTACAAAGATCTTGGCCATGATTTATCTAAACAAGGAATCAATTTCTTTGTTGCTCAGAAGTTTCTTTGAAACAACCAACTCTCTTATCGTCTTTCCAGTCTTAAGAGATTCTTTGAACAATTCTGCAGATTTTACATATCCAATCTTTGGTGTAAGAAGAGTGACAATGACAGGACTATTTTCGATGTCTTTTCGAAGCTTGTCTCTATTTGCAGTTAATCCATCAATTAGGTTTGCAGAAAATATGGGCAAGAAATTTTTTAACATGTCTGTTGACTCTAATATGCACTTTAGCATTCCAGGCAACATTACATTAAGCTCAAACTGACCAGCTTGTGCAGCGTTAGACACTGCAGTATCATTTCCAATTATGTTAAAACAGATCATGTTCATACACTCTGCAAGTGAAGGATTTACTTTACCTGGCATGATCGATGAGCCTGCGTGAACTGTTGGTATCCCTAGTTCTGCGAATCCTGCAATTGGACCTGAGGCCATTAATCTAATGTCATTTGCAAGCTTGTTTATTTCAAGGGCCAAGTTACGTAATGCTCCTGAAAGATTTGATACTGCAAATTTACTTTGCAAGGCATACTGCATATTTTTTTCAGGCTTTATTGGAAGTTTTGAAATTTTAGCAAGCTCTGATATTACAATTTTTCTGTATCCCTTTGGGGTATTGGCACCAGTTCCTACTGCTGTTCCACCCAGTGCAACATTTTGTAACTCTTTTTGAGAAGCAACAATTGCATTTCTTGCTTTAGTAATTGATGTAACATATGCTGCAAATTCGTTTCCAAGTGTAACAGGAAGTGCATCCATCAAGTGTGTCCTTCCAATTTTTTTGTACGATGAGAATTGTTTTGATTTTTTTGTTAACGATTTGATTAATTTATCAATACCAAAAATAGTATCTTTAAGATTCATCAGAATTGCAACATGCATTGCAGTAGGATATGTGTCGTTACTTGATTGTGACATGTTTACATGATCATTTGGATGTAGGTGTTGATACTCTCCCTTTTTCTTGTGAAGAATTTCTAGTGCAACATTTGCAACCACCTCATTAGAGTTCATATTAAAGGCAGTACCTGCTCCAGAATTAATCATATCAACCACAAACTGGTCAATGTGTTTTCCAGATAGTATCTTATCACATGCTGAAACAATTGCTTTTCCACGTTTTGCATCTATTGCCTTTGTTTTCATATTTGCAACGGCTGCAGAACGCTTTATCATTACAAAAGACTTGATGAGATTTTCATGTGCCTTGTTTCCAGTAACGTGGTATTGTTTTATCGCTCTACCTGTAAATGCTCCATAATATGCATCTGAAGGAATCTTAACTTTTCCAAGGGAATCTTGGTCTAACCTAAATTTCACGTTGTTCTACCCTAAATATTCCCATTATTCATTCTTTTTCAGTATTATTCATAAGTTCATACAATGTCGAAAATGCCAATTATTATAAAGGGTTCACTAGTCAGCGGACTTAATGAATAAGCGTATTAGTATGCTCTTTACTATTGCAGCAGTAGCTGTAATGGGGGCAACCTTATTCGGAAGCACATACACACAAACCCAAATTAGCGGACAATCACTTGACATGTCTAAAATGGACATTGATGTGATGGACCAAATCCGTCAAATGGGTGGTTTACAGCTCGTAATGCCACAAGCATTTGCAGAGACTGATTGTGGTGCACTTGAATCAACTGGACGAAATGTTGTTGAGTTTAACCTCACCGGCGAAAGTGTTGAACTTCCAATTATGGGAGGTAAAACATTCAATGCCATGACCTTTAGTGGACAAATCCCAGGACCAACACTAAGAGTTACACAAGGTGATGTTGTAAAGATGACACTTACAATTCCAGATGATGAAAAGGTAGGTCACGGTAATGACATGCACGCATCACAAATAACAGCATTAGCTTTTGACTCCGTTAATCCTGGAGAAACAGCTCAATTCTGTTATATAGCAGAATCTGCAGGTGTCTTCAAATACCACTGTTCTGGCGTTCACCTTGTTGGAATGGACCAACATGTCCTTTCAGGCATGTATGGAATTGCCATTGTTGATCCAGCAAATGGATACAAGAAACTAATGGTAGAGAAGACAAGTGGTAGCGGTCAGTTAGATAGACAATTCTATTCTGCTGATGCATTAGAGTTTACACTGCAATTCAACCAATTGTACTTGACTGAAGGCAATTATGATGCTGGAAAGATGTTCAAGCATGAAACCACTGCTACTGTTATTAACGGAATGCAATTCGGTTATACTCCAAACATGCTACATAATCTCCTCATAACCGGAGATGCAGACAAGAACTTCTTTGTAGTACAACCATGGACTGGTCTCGAACTAGAACAGTATCAATCACAACTATTGTATGTTGAAAATGATCAACATGTGAGACTCTTTATTGAAAACCAAGGTAATGAGCCAGTATTCTTCCACATTGTTGGAGAAATACTAGACAGAGTTGTACAAGGTAATAGAGTACAATCCGCAGCAACTGAGACATGGTTACTTGGCGGTTCACAGAACATGATCGTTGATATTGTATTTGACGAACCAGGAGTTTATGCACTAGTAAACCACGACTACGCCGCAATTTACACTGGCGGACTTGGACTTTTCGTTGCAGGTGATCCATTTGGATTAAATCCCAGATTGGTTGATGCAGGTATCATTGAGGCACCTGTTACTTCATATGCATACGTATTAGGTAATCCAAGTGATGCTGTTCCACCAATGGGCAAAAACAGTATTGCACACCCAGCAGTAAATATTCACGGACTATATACTGACGAAGTTGCTTCTGAAATGAAAGATGCTGGATTGATTCCTCTATGGGAAGTCATACCAACATTACCACCAGTACCCTAGACAGGTACTAACTTCAATCTTTTTCTATTTTTTTAATGATTAACTCATAATGATTATATTCAGTGAATAAAGGCAACCATGCATGGGCTTTGATGAATCTGTTTTAATTTGTGACGAAGTTAATCCAATTTTAAATAAAATTTTACAAGACAACGGTATGAAAGTTTCTTATGAGCCAACTATTACTTCTGAACAAATTTTAGAAAAAATTTCTACTTACAATATTGTAATTGTTAGAAGCAGAACAACAATAACCAAAGAAATTATTGAAAAAGCAGAAAACTGTAAAATTATTGCACGTGTTGGTGTGGGTCTGGACAATATAGATCAAGAAGCAGCTAAAACAAAAAACATTCGTGTTATTAATGCAGTGGAAGGAGCCATGAATGCAGTTGCAGAATTAGTTTTAGGTTTAATGCTCTCTTTAGCTCGACAAACTACCAAGGGTGATAGAGAAATACGAAAGGGAAATTGGCTCAAAAAAGAATTGAAGGGAACAGAACTTCGAGGAAAATATCTAGGGATTATTGGATTGGGAAATATTGGAAAAAGATTGGGAAGACTTGCCAGAGGACTAAACATGAATATTATTGGATATGATGTAATTCCAATTGATGAAGAATTTTCAAAAGAAGTAGGCTTGATGAAAGCTGATCTTGATACTCTTTTACAAAGTTCTGATTACGTATCAATCCATGTGCCACTATTAGATTCTACATATCACATGATTAACTCTGAAAAATTATCTACCATGAAAAAGACCGCAAAAATTATCAATACTTCTAGAGGTGGTGTAATAGATGAGGATGCTCTCTATGAGGCACTCAAAAGTGGAAACTTGGGTGGAGCTGCATTAGATGTTTTTGAAAAAGAACCCGCAACAGGTAACAAATTAGCTGAATTAGATAATGTCATTCTTACTCCTCATATTGGTGCTCAGACTAAGGAGGCGCAATCTCTAGCTGCAAATGTAATTGGTGAAAAGATTATTCAGATTCTCCGAGGCGTAATCTGAGCCTAAAATATTTTCTTTTCATATCCAAAAAACAACCAAAAAAAGCTTGACTGATCCGTGATTAAATGTCATCTTATTCTTTTTAACACCAATTTCAAGGTTAATTCTTGTTGAACAATCAGGGCATAGATGATATACAATCTAAATTATACCAAAGGGGACCTAGGTTGAGATCAATTCTTTTAATTTCAATTGGATTAATTTTTGTAGCTATTTTATCATCCACTTTAGTTTACGCCGAAACTGTATCTGTAAATGTTGAAGGAAATACATTTGATGTAGAATACACAGGAGACGGCGTTTCTGTAACTGGAATAGAGCCAGATCTAGATTTTGTTTCTTTAATATTTAGCGTAGATGTTACAAGCTTTCCTGGAACATTGGAAGTTACTCTTGAGAGAAGTTTCTTTGATTCTATTTACCTTGGAAGCGATGATGACTTTATCGTTTTAGCAGATGGAGATGAACCTTCTTATTCTGAAATTGAGACTACTACAACAACTAGAACATTGAGCATTACTTTGCCATCTGGAACTGACGAAGTAGAAATTATTGGTACTGTATTTGGAAGCACCTCCATGGAACCAACACCAGAACCGGCACCAGAACCCACACCAGAACCCGCACCAGAACCCACACCAGAAACCCCTCCAGAGTTAACCCCTGAACAAACTCCTATTACAACCGAAGATGAAAAAGTTGAAGATAAACCACGAACAGAATGTGGTCCAGGTACAATTCTAAAAGATGGTGTTTGTGTATTAGATGAAATGTGTGGTCCAGGTACACTTCTAAAAGATGGAGTTTGTGTTATAGAGTCTACGCCAACTCCTACCTCCTCTCCCAAGGCATTGGCTAAAGAAATGGTTTTTGGTTTTATGGCAGCCTTAGTTATTTCTGGAATAGTTGGATTAGTATTTGCTCTAATCGCTAAAGCAAGTTAAATATCTTAATCCGCCTTTTCACAAGA
>Ga0209987_10001118_pt1 | contig 14446 bp, 18 predicted proteins | sample N074metaG_FD_182134 | JGI IMG/M metagenome (GOLD analysis project Ga0209987, IMG submission 182134) | Deep subsurface microbial communities from Kermadec Trench to uncover new lineages of life (NeLLi) - N074 metaG (SPAdes) (version 2) | ecosystem: Environmental > Aquatic > Marine > Ocean trench... | reverse complement strand
TGAAAACTGAGATTCCCAATTCTGTTAAAATCACAGAATACATGAATTGTTCAATCTAAATCACCTTTAAAAAAGGTACCAGAATTATGAATCAACTGTTATATTCGAAACTAGGTACATTAATCAAGGTGGAACCTCATCTTGCAACTTCAATAGGTCAAATTCAATTAGATAGACCTGTAATGCTGGCATCAGGAATACTAGGAATATCATTGGATGTGTTTAATCGGTTATATCGTTCTGGGGCAGGAGCTGTGGTGACAAAATCTCTTAGCAAGGAACCTTGGGACGGATATCCAAATCCAACTATCTTTAGTGTAAAAGGTGATGGCTGGATTAATGCTGTAGGTCTATCAAATCCTGGAGCACCAAATTTTGCTAAAATAATTGAATCCAATCAAGATGTTCCAATAATAGTTAGTTTGGTGGGTTCAATTCCTGAAGAATTTGAAATGATGATTAAAGAATTTGAAAATTGTAAAGTTATAGCATATGAGCTAAATCTATCGTGTCCTCATGTTGCTAAAGTTGGTTTAGAAGTAGGAGATGATCCAGAACTGGTAAAAAAAATAGTAACTACCGTCAAAAATTCTACTAATGTTCCAGTAATTGCAAAAGTTGGTTTGGGTACAACTCATTATTTGAATACTGTTAGTACGGCAATTGATTCTGGGATTGATGCCATTACTGCAATTAATACTATTAGAGCTATGGCAATAGATGTTGAAACAAAACGTCCAATTCTAAGCAATAAATTTGGTGGATTGTCTGGTACTCCAATTAAACCAATTGCGCTAAGATGTGTTTATGAGATTTCTTCAAAATATGATATTCCAATAATTGGTTGCGGTGGCATATCTACATGGGAAGATGCAGTTGAATTTTTCTTGGCTGGTGCATCTGCAATACAGATTGGTAGTGCTATTGGTGATAATTGGGTTGATATCTTTAATGATATCAATAATGGAATTATTTCATACATGAAAAGAAATGGTTTTTCAAAAATAAAGGACATGGTTGGTATTGCAAAGAAATTATAATCATCCAATAATTGTAACAATTGAAAAAGTAATCGATGAAACGCCAACTGTTAGAACTTTAATTTTTTCAGATGACGTAATGTCAAATGTTCGTCCCGGACAATTTGCAATGGTTTGGATTCCAGGAGTAAATGAATTACCAATGAGTATCATGGTTTCAAAAGAATCTGGAAAGGCTGCATTTACTGTAAGGAAACATGGGCCTGCATCTACTGGTTTATTTAATATTAAAGTTGGAGGACAAATTGGAATTCGTGGTCCATATGGAAACTCTTTTGATATAAAAGAAGGAAAACTTTTGTTAGTTGGTGGTGGAACTGGCCTTGTTCCTATGATGCGATTACTTACTTTTGTAAAATCTACTGATAATGTTACTGTTCTAATTGGCGCCAAATCAAAAGACGAAGTATTTTTTGAAGATTTAGCCAACAGTCTTTTGGAAAACAACCCCCATCAAGTGATTATTTCCACAGATGATGGAAGTTACGGCAAAAAAGGTTTTGTAACTGATTTGGTCGAAAAACTTGTCAATGAAACCCGTTTTGATGCTGTGTATGTCTGCGGTCCTGAGATTATGATGCACAAAACAGTCCAATCAGCTCATTCTAGAGGCATATTTGTTCAAGCCAGTCTTGAGCGAATGATGAAATGTGGCGTTGGAATTTGTGGTAGTTGTTGTGTTGGTGAGGATCTTGTTTGCAAGGATGGAACAATCTTTGATGGACAACATCTTACCTCTAATAAGGAATTTGGATATTTTTATAGAAACAAGGCTGGAATTTTACAAAACTACTAAGTTTTACCAGCAAGGTTTAAACTAAATCATAAAATTAATTTCGTGAAGGTAATGGGAACTCCAAAGATTGTTTTAACTGCTGATCGTACACTGATGTCACCATATAGGGGTTTATCTTTGGCAACATTTTTTGGATGTGCACCAGCTATAGATCCTCATAGGAAAAAAAACAGCTTTTGGTACAAAATTCTTGGAAACCAAGTAACCCCAAAAATTCTATTTGATTTTATTTGTAATTATATTCCTCATACAAACGGTGTTGCAAATTATGCACCATATGGATTAAGAAAATTAGAGGCTGGTTTGTTGCGAGATGGATTTAGTAGACAAGATGTTGTAGTTGCTCACCCTGATCATATTGAGCAGTTCATTGGACCTGAAACAGAAGTTATTGGAACATATGAAATGGATCCTCTTGGAATGGGCCCCGTAACTATGACGTTTACTTATGGTAGAAAACAAATCTCTTATGATGAATTTTACAATACTGAATTACATTATAGAATAAAGGCTGCAAAAGCAAAAACTGGAAGTAAAGCAAAAGTAATTTCTGGTGCATCTGGAACATGGCAGTATAACTATGATCCTGAGAAAATTGAAGAATTTGGAATTTATGCTATACTAGAGGGAGAACTTGGTGGAATTGCACCAGAAATTGATGGACATGCGGGAAGATTCTTTAACTATTTGATTAATGGTGACTTTGACAATATGGATCCCTTCAGAAAGAGAAGTGACTTTAAAGTAAACATTAAGGAATTTGAAAGAAACGGAAAAAAGATTCATGCACGGTTTGTAAATTTCTGGGATAGACCTAACATAGACGAAATTCCTAATATTATTGAACCAAGTATGCATGGAATGGTTGAAGTAATGCGTGGATGCGGACGTGGATGTAAATTCTGTGATGTAACATTAAGATCATTGAGATACTATCCACCAGAAAAAGTCGTAAAAGAAATTGAAGTTAACATGAAGAAAGGTGGAGCTAAATCTGCATGGATTCATAGTGATGATATTTTTGTTTATGGAATGGATCCAAGAACTGCAAAGGGAATGGAGCCAAACCGAGAAGCACTTGAAGAATTATTTACTGCAATCATGTCCACTGGTGTTGAGCACACAAATCCAACACATGGAACATTGGCAGGAGCAATAGCTGATGAAAAACTTCTCCCAAATCTTTCAAAAATTATCAAAGCTAGTCCTGATAATCTGATTGGTGTTCAAGTTGGATTTGAAACTGGAAGTTTGAGATTAATTGAGAAATATGCAGATAGAAAACTTGCACCATATAAACCAGAAGAATGGCATTGGGTTGTGAAAGAAGGTGTAAAGACAATGAACGAAAACTATTGGATTCCAGCATTTACACTTATTATGGGTCTTGATAATGATGAAACTCCTGAAGACTCATGGGACTCTATTCGTTTAATCAGTGAGTTAGAACATGAACAACCCGACGCAATGTTTACTACTACTGCACTAACATTTGTTCCAATTGGATTACTAGAAAAATCAGATTTCTTTAACATTGGTAATGAGATGACTGCTGCACAACTAGGTGTTTTATACAAGACATGGCAACATAATCTCAAATATGGTATTAAAAAATTTATGAATAGAACTGGTGCAAAAGGTCCTCGAAGATTATTCTTCAATGCACTCGCAAGATCTCTTGGTGGTATTCCACTTGCTGCAATGGAAAAATATGCACGTAGAAAGAGTAAGGAACATGAACGAGTAATTGAGATTATTAAAGCAAAATATTGGTAGTCATACAAATACATAAATTCACTAATTCGTATTTATTATCATGGCAACACACGGTTCTATTACAAAAGCAGGAAAAGTAAGAGGACAAACTCCAAAGGTAGAAGGAAGAAAAATTGTAGGTACAAATTCTAGTGTCAGAAACAAGAGCAACTTCAAAAAGCGATTTGTTCTTGGAAGATATCCAGGACAAAACAAACCAGGCCAAAGAAGAAAGAGACGATAGTCGTTTTTACTAAAATTTTATCATTTTACGATCATTTGCTAAAACAGGTTCTGTCAAGATTTTGACTAATGTCCTCATATCTTGACAGAGCCCTAAAACAACACTCTTATAAAGTACTAGTACCGTACCATACGGTATGGTAGCAGATTTAAGATTAGATAGTTTAGAAGGAGTAGGTCCTGTAACTACAAGAAAAATGTCAGATGCAGGTATCCACAACATCATGGATCTTATAGTTCGAGGTCCAGTTGAAATTGCAGAAATAACTGGAATGGAAAAAGATACTGCAGCAAAAATTGTCAATAAAGCCCGACAACATTTAGTTGAAGGAGGATTACTTTCCAAAGACTTTGTTAGTGCAAGTGAAATTTACAAACGCAGACAAAATATTGGTAAAATTACAACTGGTACAAACTGTCTTGATACTTTGTTTGATGGTGGTATTGAAACCCAAGCCTTGACAGAAGTTTATGGAGAATTTGGTTGTGGTAAAACACAATTTGCTCATACACTATCTGTAATGGTTCAGAAACCAAAAGAAGAGGGTGGTCTAGATGGTAGTGTTTTGTACATTGACACTGAAAATACATTCAGACCTGAAAGAATTGTAGATATTGCTAAAGCCCACGGAATGGATCCAGATAAAGTTTTAGACCGTATTATCGTTGCTCGTGCATATAACAGTGCACATCAAACATTGATTCTAGAAGAATCTGGCGCTGTAATTGAGGAAAACAATGTCAAACTACTTGTTGTAGACTCTGCAGTTGGATTGTTTCGTGCTGAATATCTTGGAAGAGGAACATTAGCAGTTAGACAACAAAAACTAAATCACTTTGTTCATTTATTGGTAAGAATTGCAGAGACATATGATTGTGCTGCACTTGCAACTAATCAAGTTATGTCTTCTCCTGATGTCTTTTTTGGAGATCCAACCCGTCCAGTTGGTGGAAATGTAGTTGCACATACCAGTACCTATAGAATATACTTTAAGAAATCAGGCAAGAAACGAATTGCTAGAATGGTGGATAGTCCTCATCATCCAGAACAAGAAGTACTCTTTGCTCTAGGTATAGCAGGTGTTATGGATCCTGAGGAAGCTGAGAAAAAGACTAAAATGACTATCAAAAAGATAACTGCCAAAAAGACAAAAGAATCCAAAGTGGAAACTCCAGAGGTTGAAACTCCTACAGAAACACCTGAAGTTGAAAAAGTCACTGAAACTCCAGAGGTTGAAACTCCTACAGAAACACCTGAAGTTGAAAAAGTCACTGAAACTCCAGAGGTTGAAACTCCTACAGAAACACCTGAAGTTAAAACAGTAGAATCTGCAGTAGATGCTAAATTAGATGATTCAGAACCAATAGAAGAGTAACTACTCTCATTTCTCTCATCTTGAGTTCTTTTTGAAATTTATTTTATTTTCAATACCATTGATTAAATTATAATATGTTTGAAAATCTGTTACACAACATGACGGATCTTTATCGCTTACTTCCAGAAGAGATGGAACAACTGGTGATTGATATGGGTTATCCTAGATATAGAGCAGATCAAATTCTTCTTCCTCTTTATTACAAGTTTCCTAAAAATATCTCGGAACTGAAACAACTTCCAAAGGAAATGAGAGAAAAATTGATTGAAGCAGGTTATACAATAGGTTCTGCAAAGGAAATTCATCGTGTTGTTAGTGATGATGGAGATACAACTAAACTACTACTCAATCTTACAGATGAAACTTCTATAGAAACTGTTTTGATACAATATCCATCATCAAAAATTAATGGTCATCCAAGATCAACAATTTGTGTTTCAACTCAAATTGGTTGTGCAATGAAATGTGTGTTTTGTGCAACTGGTCAAATGGGATTTGAAAAAAATATCAAAGCCGAAGAAATTGTAGCTCAAGTAATTCATTTTGCAGATATTTTACAACAACGAGGGGAACATGTTACAAACTTGGTCTTTATGGGGATGGGAGAACCAATGGCAAATTATGATGAGATGATTCGCGCTGTGCGAATTTTAACACATGATAGAGGTTTTGGAATTGGTCAACGAAACATTACTATTTCTACTATAGGTATTGTATCTGGAATAGACAAACTAGCTGAAGAAAATCTACAAATTGGTCTTGCTATATCTCTTCATGCCCCAAACAATGAATTACGAAAAAAATTAGTTCCTACAGCAGGACCTAATTCTGTCGAAGATATTATTGAAGCAGGTAGAAGATATTACAAAAAAACTGGACGTCGGGTAACTTTTGAATATGCACTTATGGCAGGAATTAATGACTCATCTGAAATTGCAACAGAACTAGCAATACTTTTGAAAGGAAATGGTTCTCATGTAAATCTGATTCCTATCAATCCAACTGCTGGTGATTTCAAACGTCCAACACAAGATAACGTCAATGAATTTGAACAAATTTTGTCTAATGCTGGTGTTAACTGTACTGTTCGTGTGGAAAAAGGTATTGAGATCTCAGCTGCATGTGGTCAACTTAGAACAGACATTATTGGTTAATTTTTTCAAATAATGTTCTAAGTGTTAAAATAAGGCTTTTAGAGGTTTTACACTACATGGCAACTAAGAGATCCCATGGTCGTTCACATGGATTTAGACATAAAACTAGATCAATTATGAAGAAAAAGGCTCCAAGAGGAGTCTCATTCTTGTTACAAGAATACAAGGAAGGTCAGCAAGCACTTATTATCATTGATCCAAGACAACACAAAGGATTACCACATAGGCGATACCACGGTAAAGTAGGTGTAATCACAAACGTTGGTAGACGTGCTATAACTCTTGATGTGAAATTAGGTAATAAATCGAAAACCTTAATCACTAGATTGGATCATATCAAACCATTCGGTGTATAGATGTGGAAGAAATAAAAAAGAAACAATCAATCTCTCTTGTAGAAGTTAAAGAAATTTTAGGTAAAGTAGATGTTGAAGAGATGGACCAAATTCAACGTTGGACCTATGATTATGTTTCAAAATTTGTATCAATTGATCTTAAGGCTGCAAAAGAAATGAAAAAACAACTCGTGAAAGAATGTGAATTAACAGAAGATGAAGCTGTTGAAATTGTAAATATCAGACCAACAAGTTTAGCTGAATTACGTTCTTTTACATTTGGCTGGAAAAAACTAATTCTTGCTGAAACTCTTGAAAAAATACTCAAGATAATTAAGGAGCACTCTTAATTTTTTAGGAGCATTTTATTTTGTACAGGGCACATAACCCACCTAGAAAATATGAAGAACACGCATATGTTTTAGATTTTAATCCTAGAGGAAAATCAACTACTGTAAGAGGAAGAGAAGGAATCATAGTCACAGCTATTGGAGAAGACCGTCTAACTCTTTTAGAGATTCTTGGAGTTGCTAATTCAACATTTGAGATAGGTGAAAAAATCTATATCGGCAAAGAAGGACGAACTAAAGTTCTATCTGTCTTGGGAAAAATGGACTATGAACATATCTCATCATCAGCTCAAAGTGAATTAAATACAGTAATAGAAAATATTGTTACTGTTAATGAATTAAAATTTGTTACATATCTAAACAATGCACAACCATTAACACCTAGAATTCATGCACTAGAATTAATTCCTGGAATTGGAAAAACCTACATGAAAACAATGCTTGAAGAACGAGAAAAGAAAAAGTTTGAAAGCTATCAAGATTTACAAGAAAGAGTTGGATTCAAAGATCCAGTAAAACACATTTCAGAACGAATCATGGATGAACTTACTGGTCAAAGCAGAATGAATCTCTTTGTAAAGAGATGATAAAACGAAAACAATTTGGACAGCACTTTCTTAACTCAAATTCTATAGCCAAATCAATTGTTTCTGAGGCTAAAATCACAAAAGGAGATGTTGTATTTGAGTTGGGAACGGGATTGGGAATCTTAACTCCGTTACTCTGTAAGAAAGCAAACAAAGTGATCTCAGTTGATGTAGATGAAAAACTTGTTAAAAGAGCAAAATCTACATTCTCTGATATTGATAATCTCATCTTAAAATCCGGTGATGGTTTTAAGAAAAAAGACTCCTTCTCTATTTTTGTATCAAATTTACCATACTCTAAGAGTAAAGATGCAATAGAATGGCTTGCACAAACTTCTTTCTCTCATGGTGTGATCATGGTCCAAAAAGAATTTGCTGAGAAACTACTTTCAAAATCCTCAAAGAAAAGAAGAGCAGTAAGTATTGTTGCTAATCATGCCTTTGAAATTAAAAAAATCTCTAATGTGGGAAAAAATAATTTTTCTCCACCTCCAAAAGTTGATTCTGTAATTTTAAAAATAATTAAAAAAAATACTATGAACAAAGATCTGATTCAAACAATCAATAAAATTTTTTCATATAGACGAAAAACTATTAAAAATATTCTAAAACAATTCAATAAGGAAACTGTAATGGATAAACGAATAGACGATCTTTCAGTAGATGAAATAATTCACCTTGCAAAACAAATTCTTGAAAAATGATGAGTATCCTCCTTCGGAGGATACTTTTTTTCTAGTAGATAATATTGAAAATGAAACCGGAGATTTTGCATTAGATATTGGAAGTGGTTCTGGATATCTAACAAAATTACTCTCTGAAAACTTTTCTTTTGTAGTTGGAACTGACATTAACTACAAAGTGTTAAAACATCAAACTTACAAAACAAAAAATCTTGTTTGCTGTAATGGTTCAGATGCATTAAACATAAAATTTGATCTTATTGTTTGTAACCTACCCTATCTTGCAACTGATGAAATCTTAGATATTGCAACCGACGGTGGTGCAGAAGGACTTGAAATACCTCTAAAGATAATAAAATCAGCTATTTCATGCCTAAATACAACAGGGAAATTTCTATTTGTAACATCTTCACTTTCAAATTATCAAGCATTAATTGATGCAACAAAAAAAGAAGGGTTAACAGCAAAAGTTATTGCAAAAAAGAAATTATTCTTTGAAGAACTGATCCTTGTTGAAGCTAAAAAGTGATTATTTTTTTAATAGTTCAGCAGAACGTTTTGCAATTGCATTAGCCATTTCACTTAATTTTGCATTACCACCAATATCATATGTTACAAATTTCCCTTCATTGATTACTTCATCTGTGGCTTTGAAAATTGCATTCTTAATTTCAGGTTCATCAAGATATTCTGTCATCCATGCTCCAGATAAAATTGCAGCAGTAGGGTTTACTTTATCCATTCCTTTGTATTTCGGTGCACTTCCATGTGCTGGCTCAAACATTGCATAATTATCACCCATATTTGCAGAGTAAACATTTCCAATTGAACCAATACTACCAGAAGCACATTCTGAAATAATATCCATAAACAAATTTGTACTTATTAAAACAGAATTATTGAATCTTTCAGGATTTTTTACTAATTGTTGAGTCATATTATCAATATAATATTCTTCAATTTCAATTCCTGGATTTTCTTGTGCAGCCCTTTCTACTTCACCCCAAAAAATTCCATCTGTTCTTTTTAAAATATTCCTTTTTGTAATTGCTGTTACTTTTTTTAATCCATATTTTTTTGCCCACTCAAATGCAGAATCTACTATTCTTTTACAACCTTTTCTTGTAATTTTTCTTATTGCAATAGCAGAATCTTCTGATGTATCAAACTCAATTCCTGCATACAATCCTTCAGTTGCTTCCCTAAAACAAACAAAATCAAGCTTTTTGTTTGGTGATAGTCTATCATACGTCTTGATGGGTCTAATATTTGCGTATAGTTCAAATTTTTGTCGCGTAGAAACAGCTACACTTCTTGGAGCATCAGGCGATGGTATTGTTGTAGTTGGACCTTTGTAACAAGCATCACTTTCATCCATGATTTTTGATGTGGCTTCTGGAATGTATGTTGCTCCGCCATTTTTTTTCCATTGCTCTGAACCTGCTTCACAACGAATAAGTTCAATTTGGGTATTACATGCTTCTAAAACCTGAATCACTGCATCAACTAATTCCGGACCAGTTCCATCTCCATTAATTACGGCTGCTTTTTTACCCATTGCAGCGTGATTTGTCGATTGAGCGTATTTAATTCTACTCCTGTCAATGAAACCATTTTTTCTATATTTTCTATAAGGGGCAATTTATTAACATAATTTGGTTTCATTTTGATAGAAGATGATTATTGTACAGCTTTCTGATCTTCATGTAGGTTCTCAGTTCCAACCAAATGTATTTGAAACAATAGTCAAAGAAGTTAACGAACTAAATCCTGATGTGATTGTAATTACTGGTGATCTAACTAATGAAGGTCTGATGAAAGAATATGAAAAATGTAAATCATTACTAACACAATTTAATACAAAAAAAATTATTTCAATTAGTGGAAATCATGATTATAGAAATACTGGTTATTTGTTGTTCAAAAAATTCTTTCCATTTGAAACAGTTAATGAGTTAGATGATGATGTTGTTTTAGTAACAGTTGGAACTGCTAGACCTGATAGAAATAACGGTGAAGTTGGATATCGACAAAATTTGTGGTTAGAGAGAACTATGAAAAAATACAAAGATAAAATAAAAATTGTAGCAATGCATCATCACTTAATTCCAATTCCTGATACTGGTTCTGATCAGCTTACTGTTGTTGATGCTGGTGATGTTCTAAGAACAGTTTTGGATACTAAAGTTGATGTGGTTTTGTGTGGACACAAACATAGGCCATGGGCTTGGAATTTTGGAAAATTAACTGTTGTTAATGCTGGAACTGCTACATCTGAACGACTTCGTGGATTGTTTGAAAATACCTACAATATTCTTACTATTTCTAACAAAAAGGTGCTAGTAGATCTCAAAATTGTAGGTGGAAAAAGACTTCCTATTAATGAAATCGTGAATAGTTATAGTCAATTTGACGACGAGTGAATTTATTTACAGATTAATTCTATGCATCTTAGTGCGGGGGTCGCCTAGCCTGGTAGGGCGTGGGATTGCTAATTCCATGTTCGCAAGGACACGGGGGTTCGAATCCCCCTCCCCGCGCCATTAAAAATTAAACTTAATAGACCGATTAAGGAAGTTTTTACAATGGGACGAAGAAAAACTCAAAAAATTATTCGAACTGGTCCTAAAAATGCAACAACTGGAATGTGTCCTGCATGTAATACCATTGGTAAAGTATTCCTTCTTGGTCCTCCTGGAAAAGAACGAGGTAAATGCGAGAAATGTCGCCAAGAGTTTGAAATATAATTCAAAAAGCAGGAGCCTACAAACCAAAATATTTACCAATAACTATTTAAGACAATTTTTTATTGATAGATAATTATGAGTACAGAAGCTGAAACCATCTATGAAAGAGTTGCAAAACTTGAAGATGAAATTGCATTACTTAGAAGTGAAGTAGATATTCTAAAAGGAGCATTAAGAAATAAAATTGCTCGTCATGAAATATCATTAATTAAGAAAGGACGAGAAATAGCATCAATCATTGACTAATCTCTAGTCTTAATACTTCTTATCAATTCTAAAATAAAATCTATATCTTCTGCGTTTGGATTAATTTCTAAATATTTATTCAAATATTTCAATGCAGTTTCAGAATTGTGTAATCGTTCTTCTAGAATTCCCTTATCTCTAATATCTTCTGGAGATTCAGATTCTATTGCTAAAACCATGTTAATACATTGAAGTGCTTTGTCATAAACAAATGATTGTATATATGAATTTTTCAAGTTACGAGTCATTCTAAGAAGAATTTGTTCAGGTTTTATCTCATCAAGAAATTCTGGTTGAAACTTTAACTGTTCATTAAAATTAGTATCTAGAATTTCTTGCAAGTCATCTACATCTACTAGTTCTCCATCATGAAATGGATCTAAAATCATTTCTTCATTATATTTTACCAGAATGTGACTTGGAAATCCAACAATTTTAAGATCTAATCCGATAAACTTTGCAATTTCAACATAAAGAATTGAGATGGTAATTGGAAGACCTAATTTTTTATCAATAACTTCATTTAGAAAATTATTTTTTGGATTAAAGTAATCATCATCATCTCCACTAAATCCTAAATTTTCAAAGAAATGTTCATTTAACATTGAAATTAGATATGTTGGATTTTTAACATCGTTGATTGATTCTTTAAGAGACATTCCTATTCGATTAATTTTTTGGATGTATTCCTCTACATCTAGATCAGGATATTCTAAAATCTGGGCAAATTTTAGACATTTTTCCACTAGGTTGAAATTTGTATTTTTAACAAATGAAAGCCATTCTGCAACAAATGGATCAAACTCTTCTTTCAATTGTTACAAACTCATCTTTTTGAGGTATAATTGAGGTTCTTTGAGCTCTCTAGTGTTTGGAGGAATTTCAATCATTTTTTTGAATGTATCCTTACCTAGTTTTTCATATACTATTTTGGTAAAGTCTTTTCCCATACTCTTTCTAATTTGATATGAAGAAAAGTCTGTTCCCATAAACGTGGTAAGATAGTTTTGAAAGTCTTTATCATCTTTTAAGATATTTTCAATTGCAAAACTTGCCATTCCTTCCATAGCAGTAAATGCTGCATGGTGTTGTTGAATTGGAACAAGCCATCTCTTGTAAATATCTAAAAGTTGCGGAATTAATTCCCCAATTTTTGGATCTATCTCTACATGTGTAAATGTCATAACATCTGGCCCAATCTGTTCGATTAGAAAATGATCTGGGTTTAAAAAGAAAAATAAATTTGCTTTTTTTGCAAATGGAAAATTATCTGGCACAGCTTGTAGCTGGCAATATTCTGAAAGCTTGTTAACTATATCTGTATCAAGTGATAAAATTATACTTGCTAATTCTTCGTTAATTTTGTTTACTTGCATTGCTGCATCCTTGTTTACTTGTTGTAGATTTCCTTGTGCAGAATGAATTAATTCTTCTAACACTGTCATCTTTACTGCGCCTCTATACCCAGAATTTACATTTTCAAATCTTGATTCGTATGGCTCTCCTTGTTTATGAAGAATTATCTGTGGATATTTTGATAAAATGAATTTGTTTAGATAAATTACAGAATCAAGATAATCTCCATATGTTGTTGTAATTTTAGAGATGTATTGAATTGCATATGTTGAATATACTAAATACTTTGTAGTATCTTGTTTCATCAATTCTGCAATTCTTTTTGAATCTTCTTTTGCAACTGCGTTAAATAATTCTGTAACATACTTTTTTGCATCTTTATCTGCAAAGACTTTGTTACCTTTCAATTTTTTCAAATCTTCTAATTCTGGAAATTTTAGCTGTAGATCATCTGGAACTTTAACACCAAGATACTCTTCTACTTTATCTTTTAAAATTGGAAAAATTTCTTTTGAAATATCCTCTAATTCTTTGAATTGTACTTTATCTTCAAGACTTTCTTTGGCCTTGATTGCTAACTCTGTAATCTCTTTTTCTTCATTAATTTCAACTGATAATTGACCAAATAGGGCTTCGGCAAACTCTTCAAATTCTCCCATTTTGCATAAAATCAAAAAATACTACATTTAACATTATCTTGGTTTTTTGTATCAAAAAAATTATTAGTTTACAAATAATTGATTTGTTATCTGAAATGCTAGAATCTAGTGCTAAATTCCTAAAATGTGTTAGATGTGGTTCTAAACTAGAATTAGATGTATTCAAATCTGATCAAGAAATTGACGAAGGGATTTTGGAATGCGTAAAATGCAATTTAGAATTTCCTATTATTGAGAAAATTCCAATTTTATGGGATGATTTTTCTAACTACCTCTCTTCTCGTAAAGTTTTGGGTGGTAAACTCTATCGATTAGCTAATTCTGGAAAAATGAAAAGTTTCTTAAAATTCTCGTTATCTCAAATCAAACTAATCAATAATGATAGAACAGCACTTGAGGAAAGATGGTCTAAAATATATCAAAATAATAAAAGTTCTAAATTCTATTCTATAATAAAAAAAAATCTTAATTTTATTGCAAAATCAAAACTTGTCTTGGAGTATGGTTGTTCAATTGGAATCATTACATCTTCTTTGGCTGAATGCCATGATATGGTATTTGGAATTGATAGATCATTTAGTGCACTTAGATATGCAAAAAAATCTTCAAAAAATAATCTTGATTATATTATAGCAGATTCATTATCTCCTGTTTTTGGAAAATTACAATTTGATTTAATACTTGCATTAAATATTTTAGAATTAATTGAACCTCTTGATCTGCTAAAACATATATCAAAACAAATTTCAACTGGATATTTTGTTATATCTGATCCATATGATTTTGATAGAGGTGCAAATTCTGTCAAAAAACCAATTGATGAAGATACACTACGTACAAATTTGTTGAATTTGGGATTCAAAATTTCATCTAAAACAAAAAATCCATCTTACATCCCTTGGAATTTAAAACTAAATCCGCGTGCTACTTTGAACTATAAAGTAGATTTGATTATTTGCAAAAAATAGTGTGATTTAGAATATTAACAAAAACTGTAATGCCGGGGGCGGGTTTTGAACCCGCGACCTCCAGATTATGAGTATTGCCTTAGTTGGAGAACCGCTAGAGTTTACCAAGTGAACTGGCACTCTAACCAGGCTGAGCTACCCCGGCATGTAT
>Ga0209987_10001116_pt1 | contig 14451 bp, 10 predicted proteins | sample N074metaG_FD_182134 | JGI IMG/M metagenome (GOLD analysis project Ga0209987, IMG submission 182134) | Deep subsurface microbial communities from Kermadec Trench to uncover new lineages of life (NeLLi) - N074 metaG (SPAdes) (version 2) | ecosystem: Environmental > Aquatic > Marine > Ocean trench... | reverse complement strand
GTCCAGGAGTTGTAAGACACTTGTTGCTGTTTTGTCGTCGAGGTTGCCCGTCGGTTCGTCCGCAAGCAGCAACGACGGTCGGTGTACCAATGCCCTCGCAATGGCAACACGCTGCTGTTCTCCGCCGGACAGCACATCGGGAAAAGTCCGGGCACGATCAGTCAATTCGACAGCATCCAGCACTTCACGAATGCGATCGCTTGCTTGCAGTTCGGGGACGCCGTTGAGTTCCAGTACCAGCCTGATGTTGTCACTGACACTCAGGGTCGATACCAGGTTGAAGGCCTGGTAGACGAAGCCGATATGCTCGCGCCGGAACAAGGTGCGGTCGCGCTCTGACAGGGCGGTGATGTTAACGCCGGCGATTTCGACCGCGCCCTGGTCCGGCGCATCGATGCCGCTGATCAGGTTCAGCAGTGTCGACTTGCCGGAGCCGCTGCGCCCGCGTAGCGCGACGGTCTCACCCGCCATGAAATCGGCATTTAGCTGGTCAAGTACAACGTGCTGCCTGCCACCCTCCTCGTAACTACGGCAAAGGTCTCGTACGCGTATTTGAACGGGATGCTGCGGGGATGGTGAGGCCATATGGCCTTTAGTCTAACGTGTCCGCCTGCACAAAAAAGGCGGCTCTTTCGAGCCGCCGGTGGCGCTCCCCTGTTAGCGGATTTATGGTGCTTCGTGGACGATGTCCCACAGGTAATCGGTGTGAGTCCCGCAGATATCGGAGAATTCCTCTCCCACCCCGCTTTCGTCTTCGCCGGCGAACTGCACCAATGCGGCGTTTGCCGACACGACAGATGCAAAATCAGCACCTGTAATCGTCTGCAGACGGCGATACCTGCCGCCGATGATGTGATTTTGCCAGCTCCAGGAGGCGATCTGGCCCTCTTCCTGCAACTGATTCAGTATCGGAGCATTCGCCTCCGCCCAAATCTCGTCGGCCCGTTCCTGACGTGTGACGTCGCAGACGTAATACGAGGAATAGCTGACGTCGCCCCGATCCGTGCCGGGCGCGCTGCCCTGATTGAGCGCCCAGAGGTAATCGTCATGTGCCTCGCACGCTTCCGATCGTGCCTGTCCGCCTGCCTCATTGTCCGCGTATATTTCCGCGAAGATTGCTGCCTGGTTATTGAGTGCATCATCCAGGGTAGGAGACACGTGGTACTGAACACGCCGCCAGCGTCCGCCCATCGAGTGTGTCAGGTAGCCCCAGGCGAGGAGTTTCCCTTCTTTTACCCATTTATCAAATACGGCCTTTTCGTTTGTTTCGACGACCGCATCCATGGCGCCTTGTGTCGCAACGTCACAATAATAGTAAGTCGCATAGGTAAAGCCGGCCGGTCCGTCATCGTCCTGTGCGATGCAGGCGACTGACACCAGGCCAAATAGCAACGCAGTTGCAATGGATTTATTGAATTTGTTCACTGCCTATCTCCCCTGAGTCGCATATGCGACGATGATTCAAGTCTAGAGGAACGTAGCGAAAACGCCAGTCAGCACGCGTATGACTCCCTTTCCATACTGGAGTATTCTTTCGGGCGACAAAATTACCAAATGGAGCACCGTGCCGTCATGCGTTTACGAATTGCAATTTCGATATTCCTGGCAAATGTCATTGGCATCTTCGGCACTGCGCTGGCGGAGCCGTTGCCGGTCGATACCATTCGCGCACTCACCCAACAACATACCCGCCAGGCAATCGCGCTTTTTCGCGAATTCCTGAGCCTGCCAAACGACGCCAATTATCCTGACGACATTCAGCGCATAGTCGAATGGATGGAAGTTGCGTTCGCTGCGCGGGGATTTGACACGCAACGCATTGCGACTGCCGGCAGCCCGCTGCTGCTCGCCGAACGCCATGTTTCGGATGAGGCAAAAACGGTGCTCATCTATTTGCAAGCAGACGGGCAACCGGTCGACCCGACCGCATGGTTTCAGGAGGATCCGTACACGCCGGTCCTGAAGGAACGCACGGAGAGTGGTGACTACGAACGCATTGCATGGGAACTCCTCGACACCTCCTACAGCCCTGACTGGCGGGTATTCGCGAGATCTGCAGCGGATTCGAAGGGGCCGATGACGCAGTTCATGGTTGCGATGGACCTGCTGGATAAAGCAGGGTTCGAGCCGGCGTTCAATATCAAGGTGATCATCGATACAGAGGAAGAAATGGGCTCGCCGAATCTTCCGGAGGCGGTCGAGGCCAATCGCGATCTTCTTGCCGCCGACATGCTGTTGATCTTCGATGGCCCACCGCATCCCTCGAATAAACCAACAGTCGGTTTTGGCGCTCGCGGTATCGTCACGATTACGCTCGTGACTTACGGACCCAAGGTTCCGCAACACAGCGGTCACTACGGAAACTTCGTGCCTAATCCTGCATTTCACATGACTCGCATCCTGAGTTCTATGAAATCATCGGACGGTCGCGTGTTGCTGCCAGGTTTCTACGATGGCGTCACGATCAGTGACGAAGTTCGTGCAGTACTCGAAGCAGTTCCGGATGACGAGGAAAAAATTCTCGCCGACATGGGGCTAATCAAACACGATTCGGTCGCGCCAACCTTGCAGGAATCCATTCAATATCCATCCCTGAATATTCGCGGCATGTCATCTGGCTGGGTAGGCAAGGAGTCGCGCACGATTATTCCGGCGACAGCGACTGCGGAGATTGACATGCGGCTGGTCAAGGAATCGGATTACCAGCATCTGCTCGGTCTTGTCCGGTCACACATCGAAGGCCTTGGCTATCACGTTCTCGATCACGAGCCGACCGCTGCGGAGCGGCTCGAACATGCCGACATCGTCAGCTTTAGCTATGAATTCAGTTATGCGGCTTATCGATCCGACATGGACGCCGCTGCGGGCCGATTGGCGCGTGCCGGTATGCGCCATCTGTACGGCGAGGAACCGATTCTGGTGCGCACTTCCGGCGGTTCGGTGCCGATTTCACCCTTCGTCGAATCGCTGGGGGTCCCTGCCGCCAAGGTGCCCACGGTGAATATCGACAACAACCAGCACAGTCCCAACGAAAATATCCGACTTGGTAATTTTATCGAGGGAATCGCGATCCTGATGTCGGTGATGAGCCAAACGCCGGATTAGCGTAGAATTGCCGCCACAATCTGATCGTTCTTCATTCAGATAGGAGGCAGACACCACGCACAGTCACACCGTCTGCAATACCACCCTGGCCGCAGGGGTTGCGGTAACGCTCTTGCTTGCCGGCTGTACGCCGCAAGGTGAAGAAACCTCCACTCAAATCGATTCAATCGCTGATGCAATAGCGATCGATGCGGATGGCAGCGCGCTTGGCTCGGTACGCTTCCCGACGTCATGCACTGCCGATGCGCAACCACTACTCGAACGCGGCCTGGCGCTGCTGCACCACATGAACTACATCAAAGCCAGGAATACCTTCCTGCAGGCGACCGACATCGATGCGGAATGTGCGATTGCCTATTGGGGCGCGGCGATGACGCACGTACATCCGCTGTGGCCGGATACGATCTTGCCGGAAGCGCAAGTATCGGGACAGGAACTTCTGAACAAAGCCGCAGACGCAAAACATACCAGCGACAGAGAACTTGCGTACATCAATGCGTTGCAAGGCTACTATCGCGAAAATAATCGCAGTGAAATCGAACGCCTGCGGGCGTTCGAAGATGGCTGGGCGGTCGCGCATGAAAGCAATCCGCAAGACCTCGAAGCCAGCCTTTTCTACGCGCTTGCATTGACTTCAACAGCGGCGCCTTCCGACAAAACGTATGCCAATCAGAAAATAGCTGGTGCGATCGCCGAAAACGTAAAAGCGGAAATTCCTCAGCATCCCGGTGCACATCACTACATCATTCATGCTTATGACAATCCTGTGCTCGCTGAAAACGCACTTGAAACTGCCCGGCATTATGATGAAGTAGCGCCCGAGAACACGCATGCGTTGCATATGACGAGCCACATTTTCACGCGGCGAGGCTTGTGGCCTGAGTCAATTACTTACAATCGACGAGCTGCCAATGCGGCGCTTGATCGCACGCCAGCGGGGGAAGTCTCTATCCACTATCTACATGCGCTCGATTACCTTGCGTATGCGTTCTTGCAACAGGCCAACGACGCCGAAGCCAGCGAGGTCTTGAATGAGCTGGCTGCATTGGAAGCCCCGTTTCAGAATCACGCGGCTAACGCGTACGCGTTTGCTGCAATCCCGGTTCGACTGGGACTTGACCGGCGTGACTGGGAGTTGGCTTCGCAGTCGACTCCAAGGTCGCCGGACACCATCCAGTGGGATCAGTATCCGCATCTCGTCGCTATCCCTGAATTTGCCCGGGCGCTTGGCTCCGCAAGACAGGGAGACTTTGCAACGGCCGAGGAAGCAATCAGTGAACTGGTGGTCCTCGAAGAGCAGGCCGAAGCGATGAATTCGGCCTATCCCTGGAGACTTCAGGTCGCAATTCAAAAAACCACTGCGGAAGCGTGGCTGGCATTTGAGCAAGGCGATCAGGATAAGGCGCTCAACCTGATGAGCCGGGCCGCCAAAATGGAAGCAAGCACGGATAAGAACCCGATCACGCCCGCCGAAGTGCTGCCGGCGCGCGAACTTTACGGCGACATGTTGCTTGAAACAGGCAACTACGCGGATGCTCGCACCGAATACGAGGCCACACTCGACCGCTCACCGAACCGGTTTTACAGCTTGTATGGCGCCGGACGCGCGGCCGAGCTTGATGATGACATGGAAACCGCGGCGAAGTATTACCAGCAATTGCTGGAAAACTGTCCCGATCCGAGCGGAGACAGGCCGCAACTTGTTCAGCGCGAGATTTTCTCGGATGAAAACCGAATTTACAGAAAGGATATTACCAATAACAACATAGTTAATGGATGACATTGCGACACACTTATTTCTTGGGCAATAGTGGAGAGCGAATGTGACCGATACCGACGCGAAAATCATCGTAGGTAGTCAGGAATGGTGTGGCTTTCCTGACCTTGGCGTTCCCGCCATCATGGCGCGCGTGGATTCCGGCGCCAAAACTTCATCGATTCATGCATTCAATATCCAGCCGTTCAAGCGGCATGGCGAATCCTGGGTCAGTTTCGAGGTGCACCCCCTGCAGGGCAACAGGCGCACTACGATGCTGTGCGAGTCGAGGGTCGTCGACCGGCGACTGATCCGCAGTTCGAGCGGCATTGCCGAAAAACGTTACGTGATCAGAACCTCATTTTCGCTCGGCTACCGGGTCTGGGACATCGAATTGACACTCGCCAATCGCGATTCGATGGGCTATCGCATGTTGCTCGGCAGGGAAGCAATGAGTGACCGCATCCTGGTCGATCCGTCAGCCAGTTTCTGCCATGGGGAGATTGCCGAGGAAGAGATTGATCACATGTACGGCAAGATCGAGAGCACTCATGGCGGCCTGCGTATCGCCTTGCTGGCATCCGATCCGAAACTCTTCAGTAACAAGCGAATTATGGAGTCCGGCGAGGAACGCGGTCACGAGATGCTGTTCGCCAATATCCGCCATTGCTATATGAAGCTCGATGCGACAACACCCGAAGTGCACTACCGTGGCGGACCCAAACTGGATGATCTCGATGCGGTGATCACGCGCATTCGTTCGAGTGCAACGTTTTATGGTTGTGCGATTGCGCGGCAGTTCGAAAGCATGGGCGTGTATACGATGAACTCGTCCAAATCGGTTACCCAGTCGAGAGACAAACTTTACGCGTTGCAATTACTCATTCACAACGGCCTGGACATTCCGATCACAGGCTTCGCAAACTCGCCAATGGACACCAATGACCTGATCGACATGGTCGGCGGTGCGCCGTTGATTGTGAAACTGCTCGAGGGTTCGCAGGGCCGCGGGGTCGTTCTTGCCGAAACGCGCCAGGCCGCCGAGAGTGTGATCAACGCGTTCAAAGCATTACGGGCAAACCTCCTGGTACAGCAATTTATTAAGGAGGCACAGGGCAAAGATCTCAGGTGTTTTGTTATCGACGGTAAAGTGGTGGCCACGATTGAGCGGGAGGCTGCGCCGGGCGACTTTCGCGCCAATCTCCACCAGGGCGGCAAGGCCCGGATCGTACGGATTTCGAAAGAGGAGCGGCAACTGGCCGTCAAGGCCGCGAAGACCCTCGAACTCTCGGTTGCCGGCGTTGATATTATTCGTTCGCAGTCGGGACCGTTGTTGCTGGAGGTCAATTCATCGCCGGGACTGGAAGGCATACAGACGGCAACCGGTAAGGATATTGCCGGCATGATGATTTCGTCGATCGAGAAACAACTGAACTGGAGCCGGGAACCCGCACTTGCGGAGGTCGGCAGGACGAAAATGGCGTCCTGACCTTCGTTCCTACAGCGACACGCCCTGCAGGAAGCCGACAAGTTCGTGAATGAAGTAGGCACGCGCTGTCTCCAGGAAGGCTGCATGGTCTGCGCCTGGAACGGTTACCCACTGTTTGTGTCCGGTCGCCAGCCGCGTAAATAACCTGGCCTGATATTCGGCAGGTGCCAACGGGTCATATTCCCCGGCCATGACCAGCGTTGGCACGTTGATCCGCGATCCGTCCAGCACGTTGTATTGATCATCATTCCTGATGTCCACCATAACCGGATCCGCTTGCAGGGCCTGGGTGACATAAGCGTCGATTGTCGCCTGGCTGATCGTTCCCGGCGTGATGAAATCGCTTGCTGCTGCCTCTGCCGTATTCCTCGCCTTCGCCGGTTCGATGCCAGGCTCGTCAGGAGGAAAATCGACGTCATCATCGCGCCAGTAACCGAACAAAGTCAACGAAGCAACTCGTCCGGGGTGCCGCTGCACCATCAATTGGGAAATCGTCGATCCCCTGGACCAGCCGAAAAGGTGTGGCTTCAGGGACCAGTCATTTGAGTCTGCGATCCAGTTGATAACGATTGCCACATCGTCGGCCGCACGGTTTGGTGTCAGCCATTGCGTCTCATCTCTTGGCGTTTCGCCGTAACCACGAAGATCGACGGCATAAACCGCGTAGCCCTCTGCGACGAGTCCATCCATCAGCGACACTTCTTCACCCTCAATCTGCAAATCGAAATCAGGCAAGGCGCTCCAGGTTCTGCCATGCACGAGCAGAATCGCCTCGGTCGCGCCAACAGCACTCTTTTCCCACAATGCGAGAGGATGACCATCTGCCATCACCGCGTGCCTTCGCAGTTCCGCATTTTCTGCGGCCAGCCCGGAACTGGCCGCAAGTAGCGCCAGGATCTGGAATGTCCAGGCGGTTCGCATCAAGGTCATCAAACGATACGCAAGCATATAGTCACCGATTTATCGAATGGATGGCGATTTGAACAGATTGCGGCCCAATTTTGAATAACATACAGTCATCGTCTGATTCGCCTGACGAGGTGCTTGCATGAAAGCTTCGGTCGGATTCGCATTTTTCCTCCTATTCCTTGCGGGCTATGCGCTCGTCACCGTCCGCAACATGGGCGAGGAGGCAGCAAACAGTGTTCCCACGATTGCGGACTTGTCTGCAAGCGCGTGGCGCCCGTCCCATATTGGCGAAATGTCCCTGGCTGCAGATAGCAACCTGTATGTGCAATTCGAGCCTGGCGGCGAACTTGGCGGATACGCGGGTTGCAACCGCTTTTTTGGTAGCTACCAGCTAGACGGCAACACCATCAAAATCAAGCCGCTTGGCCTGACGCGAATGGCGTGCCCGCCACCGATAATGTCATTCGAGATATCGTTTATCGAAGCATTGCAGTCAGCAACCACCGTTGCCCGTGCAAAAACACGGATCGCATTAAGAAACGATCAGGGACAGACAACGGTGCGCTTCGATGCTATCGACAAACAGGACACACAGTGATGATGCTGACCATTGGAATGGTGCAGCTACTGAACCTGGCGTGTTTGATCGATTGAATATACCGGGACTGTTGGTTTGGCAACCGATTCGCGGACAGGTGGCTGCCATCGATCGAGCCAGCTAACGATATTCGCCATTTGACCTTCGTCTTTCCTGGCTCGGTGATGCTGCATTTCGTGGACGCCGATGCCCTCCTCCACGGCGGCCACGTAATTCTGGCTGTCACTAAGGATGCCGACGATTGGAATCTTCAGGCTGGTCAGAAACCGCATGAGTTTCTGCAAGCTCTTGGTATTGGCTCGCGTGCGACTGGCAACGACGCCAACCTGCATTCCTCCGCGGTCGATCTGTGCAACCAGCAGTAACTCCGCTATAAACCTTGCGGCAAAGCGAATGTCGATCGGCGAGGGCATTACAGGGATGAGGATATTGTTGGCATCGTAGATGATATTGTGAATCTCAGGCCCTTCAAGGGCTGCAGCCGTATCGACGATCAAATGACGAGTTTCCCGCGGCACCCGCAATTGCCAGCTGCGGGTCGCATTCATCGAACTCTTATAACCGGCGATACCATGAATCGGGGGCCGGTTCTTGGGTCTCTTGTCGAGCCAGCGCATGCTTGCGCCTTGCGGATCGGCGTCAAGCAAAGCCGGGCGGGGTCCACGAATCGCGAAGTAACTCGCAAGGTTTGTAGCTAGCGTTGTTTTGCCGCATCCACCTTTCGCATTCAGAATAACTATCCGTTGTACATCGTCTCGATTGGCCGATACAAACACATGCGTTCCTGGTTTATCCACAATTGCTGACCGCAAATTCTCCGGATTGCCGCCAACATCAGAATAGATGCTGCGTCCTGCAGTACGTCCCTGTTTCCAGCACTTTCGATCTGCCCCGATCATACTCCACACAGATCACAGTTCAAAAATAAACCATTAGCGAGGGGTCGCCGAGTAAGATAGTCAAGTAGATTTGCTGCGGCCTGCCGGAGCGGCACCACGTTAGACACTCCGATAATTTATCCTGTCGAATGTATGATATCTGACAACTTTTACGAAAATGTTTGAAGAGGAATGACATGTCAAAACTTGTAATGAACCTGGATGAACTCGAGTACACGGAATTTGGCAAGGGCGAAAAGTTTGGCGCCGAACGCGCACCGGTATCGGACAAGATCGGCGCCTCGAAGCTGGGATACTCGGTGGTGCGACTGAAACCCGGCAAAAAAGCATGGCCGTATCATTCGCACTATGTGAACGAGGAATTATTCTATGTGCTTGAGGGCGAAGGCACCCTGCGCCACGCCGGCAAAGAGTATCCGATCCGCGCTGGTGATTTCATCTGTTCGCCGCCGGATCCCGAGCAGCCACACCAGATAATCAATACGTCCGATAAATCATTGAGTTACATCGCGCTAAGCACCCTGGAACACACGGATGTATTCCTCTACCCGGACTCGGGTAAGTATGGCGTCTGGCATGGCAAGACCCGAAATCCCGGCGATCCGGGGTCCTTCATTGTTTTTGCGCGCAAAGACACAGCTGTCGACTACTGGGACGGCGAGGCCGAATAGCCACACGATGCACTGCCATCACCCAAACTCGCGAAATTTCCTTTAGCGCTTTCAGGCAGCTTTCTTGTCGCGCAGCTCCTGCAAGACGGGGTCAATTCGGCGCAGGCCCTGCTGAATGTGCCCGATATCATAACCGTAACCTATTCGCAGGTAGCGTCCGATCCCGAAGTGTGCGCCAGGAGTGATCAGCACCGACTGCTCCAATCTCAAACGATTGAACAGAGTCACCGATGCAATCGGCAACCGGTATTTAATTGTCGCAATCGCACCAGCATCGGGCCGCGCGTAATCGAAAATGTCGGCGTGTTGCGCCAGCCATTTTTCAAGAACAGGCAAGTTGTGGCCGATGATGCTCCGCGTACGCTGCAGAATTTCATCACGCCGTTTTGGCTGCATGACAATATCAGCCAGATAGTCGGATAAATACGAAGGCGTCAGGGTTAGGTAGTCATGATATTCGCAGAGCCGGCTGACCTGGTGCGGCGGCGCAACAATCCAGCCAATACGCAGGCCGGGCAGCGCGAACGCCTTTGAGAGGCCGCCCGTGACGACAACCTTCTCGTATCGTCCGAAGAATGTCGGCGTAATCGGGCCGCTGATTTCTGCACCGCGATAGATTTCGTCGGACAGTATCCAGGCATCAACACGACGGGCCTCGCTGATGACGATCTGCATTTCCTCTTCCGTGAGCACATGGCCGGTCGGATTGTTCGGATTGGTGACAACGATCAGTTTGGTTTTTTGGGTCACCGCCTTGTGCAAGCTGTCGACATCGAGATGCCATTTCCAGATGCCGTGCGAATCGCGTTTCATGACGAGCTTGAAGCCGTCGGCCTGGCGACCATAAGCGCGTGCGAGCCCCCAGCCTTGCAGGTAATTTGGCAACATGAACGCCACCCTGTCCGATGCGCCAACGAGTCCCCACAGCGTGGTGAAGTTGGCCTCGGACCCCCCGTTCACGACCATGACGCTCTTGTAGTCGCTGGCCCCATAGAAACGGGCGATATTTTTGCGCAGGCTTTTGCGACCGGTAGAGTGTGGGTACCGGAGCGGAAAATTATCGAGTTCGTCGCGTTGTCCCTTCCCGGCTACGAGCTCCCCGAGACTGAGCGGAGAGACACCACTTTCGGATAGATTGAAACTGACCTCGTTCTCGTACAGGCATTGTGTCCTTTCCATCTGAAAGCGATCAATTTTCATGCTCGTTCCTCCCGCGACCTGTACCAGGCAAGAATATCATCCATGCAGAAGCTAATGTCTGCTTTGGGTAGTTTCTGTTGAAAGCAGACATCGCAGGAAAAATTGGAAAATTAGCTTACGCTGGTTTCTTCATGTAGTTTCGAAGAATTGTTTCCGCGGAAATATTTTTTCTTGTAATTCGTCGTCCACACTTACAATCGGTCGCTCGTGAAATTTTCGGGTTAAAATCAATACGAGTCTCGAAGCGGAGCTGCTGTGCGCGTTATTGGGGAATTAAGAAGGCGCAATGTCTTCAAGGTCAGCGTGGCCTATACCATTCTGTCGTGGCTTGTGGTCAAGCTGGTCGATGCGTTGTCGCCGGTGATTGGCGCCGGCGATCGTGTCATTCAGATTGTCACGCTGCTGCTGATACTCGGCTTCCCGATCATTGTGCTTTTCGCCTGGGCTTGCGAGCTAACGCCCGAAGGTGTCAAACCAACATCACAAGTTGAGAAGAGCAAAAGCATTACTGCCGAGACTGGCAGAAAACTGAACGTCGTTCTGGTGATACTTCTTGTTATTGCAGCAATCGTGTTCGCCGCGGGGCAATACATTTAATCGTCCGCTGGGGCGGGCTCCTACGAGGCAATCGTGGATAGACCAGGCAACCGTGGCGATCGGCGGGCGGGCTCCTACCAGGCAATCGTGGATAGACCAGGCAACCGTGGTAATCGGCGGGCGGGCCTCCTACCCGGCGGGGACGGTGACGAGATCGATCCCCATTGACTGTATACGACTATTCAACGCCGGGACATTTTCATTCCAGACGGAGTCCAGTTGCGCGAGTTCCGATTCGATTGCGGCGCTCAATTCTTTCTTCACCGCAATCGCACCGGCAGTTGGCCGGGCATCGCCAACTGCAGCTGTACGCATCAGGCTGGTTAGCTTGTTATTCAGGCGAATCGGGTAGTTCAATGGGTCTTGCCGACTTTCGTTTTGGGTTTGATAAAGCGCCTCTTCTATCGGCGTGATCGTCTCCAGCAGCGCCGTCACTTCAGCAATCAAGTCCGTCGTATCTGCATCACCCTCGCCTTCCTTTTCGAGCCTGGCCTGCAATCCTTCCAATTGCGTCCTGAGCTGGCGTATTTTGCGAATTTCAATGTGCGTGCGAGACAGCAACTCGCGTAATTCCATCACGAAATCAAATTGGGCCGCGTAATCTTCGGTAGTCGACTCGCTGCGCGGGTCGGCCAGAACCTCGAACGCCACATCCTGGGAGATGTCCCCGACACTCAGTCTTGCTCGATAGGCGCCGGGTACGGCCTTTGGACCTTCCTTCATATCGGCCCACATGATCAACTCGTCGAATCGTTCCATGCCCGGATAGCGCAGGTCCCAGGCAAACCGGTTCAGGCCTTTATCGGCGCTCAATACGCGTATGTCCGGTGGATCGTTCGGGTCCGGTTCCTCTTCGTCGTCGACGCGCTCGGGCTTCCTGGCCCAGTTCCAGATCGCGTCCTCGCTACCTGCCTCGAATACCGCTAATGACACTTCCGTGTCGGCGTCCGGCTCAGCGGCCAGCGAATAGTTGAATACCACGCCGAGCGGCGGATTCAGGCCGGCATTAATCGGCTCATCGTCGCGACCGCCGGCCGTCAGCCGGTAGCCCGGCCGGGGCGTAAATAAATGCGCGGCTTTGCCTGCTGTTTTCGGCGTGGTCTCGTGCAACACCGTCAGGTCATCGAGAATCCAAAAGCCCCTGCCTTGCGTCGCCGCAATCAGGTCCTGCTCTTTAACGGCAAGATCGGTAATCGGCACGATTGGCAGATTGAGTTGGAGCGGGCGCCAGTTTTTACCGTCGTCCACCGAGTAATAGACGCCGAACTCCGTGCCCGCATATAACAGCCCCTCTCGATCCGGATCGGCTCGCAGGGCACGCGTAAAGTGATTATTGGGGATACCGTTGGTGATTTTCTGCCAACTGGCGCCCCAGTCGCTGGTGCGGTACAGGTACGGCCGAAAATCATCGGACTTGTAGCGGGTCGCGGCCAGATAGGCCCCGCCCGGCTCATAAGGATGGATTTCGAGGCTGTTTATTTGTGCCCATTCCGGTAGTCCGGCAGGCGTCACGTCAGTCCACGTCGTGCCGCCGTTGCGTGTGACGTGCACCAGGCCATCGTCACTGCCCACCCACATCACGTCCTGCTCGTGATGTGATTCTGCGACCGCGAATATCGTGCCGTAGTACTCGACGCTGGTATTGTCCTTGGTGATTGACCCGCCCGAGGACTGCATACGTGTTTTATCGTTACGCGTCAGGTCTGGACTCATGGGTTCCCAGGTCTGGCCCATATCGCTGCTGCGAAAAAGAACATCGGCGGCCACGTACAGGAGGTCCGGGTCGTGCACCGAGAACACGATCGGATAATTCCACTGGAAGCGATACTTGAGTTCAGCAGCGCCCCATCCCATGGGATTGTCCGGCCACACATCGATCGCCCGCGTGCGGCCGGTCCTGTGATTGACCACGCGCAGATAGCCGCCATATGAACCACCGACCACAATGTCCGGGTCATCCGGTTTCGCAGCTATATGGCCGCTTTCACCGCCCGCGGTGGGCTCCCAGTCTCGTACCCCGATGCTTTCACCGAATGCCGAACGTGAGCGAATTCTGACCGCAGAGTTATCCTGCTGGCCGCCGAGCAGCCGATACGGAAAATCGTTATCGGTAGAAACGCGATAAAACTGAGCGGTCGGCTGATTACTTTGCACCGACCAGGTTGCGCCGCGGTCGTATGACACATTGGCGCCACCGTCGTTCGACTGGATCATTCGCAGGGGATCGCCAGGATCAATCCAGAGGTCGTGATTGTCGCCATGCGGCGTATCTATTTCGCTAAATGACTTGCCGCCATCTTTCGAGTAGTGGAAACGAACGTTCAGTACATAAACCGATTCCTCGTCCGCCGGATCGGCATAGATGCGGGTGTAGTACCAGGCCCGCTGCCGCAGGTTGCGGTCTTCGTTAACCCTGGTCCAGGTCTTGCCGCCATCGCGCGAGCGAAAAACCCCGCCTTCCTCTGCCTCGACGATGGCATACACGTTTTTATTGTTGCTCGGTGAAACGGCGATTCCACTGATGCCGATTGTTCCCTGCGGCAGACCTTCATTGCCGGTCAGTTCCTCCCAAGAATCCCCGCCATCGACACTCTTATATATGCCGGATCCCTCACCGCCACTTTCCAGCGTGAATGGCGTACGCAACACGCGCCAGAAACTGGCGTAAAGGATTCTCGCGTTGGCGGGATCCATTGCAAGATCGACGGCGCCAACTTCATCGTTAACGTAGAGGACGCGCTCCCAGTTTTCTCCGCCATCCCGCGAACGATAGATGCCGCGTTGTTCGTTCGGGCCAAAAAGGTGCCCCATCACCGCGGCATACACCAGCTCCGAGTTCTTCGGATGTATCCTGATGCGGGATATATGCTGTGAATCTTGCAGGCCGATGCGTACCCAGGTATCGCCGGCATCGGTGGATTTCCACATTCCGTCACCAGGTGAGACATTGCCGCGAACCGTCTTCTCGCCGCCGCCGACATACACGACATTTGGATCCCACTCGGATACGGCAACCGCGCCAATCGAGCCGCCGAAATAACCGTCCGAGACACTCGCCCAGGACTGCCCGCCGTTGCTGGTCTTCCACACGCCGCCGCCGGTGCCACCAAAGTAGTAGGTATTGCTGTCGGCTGGAATGCCGGCGACCGCGGCTGAACGCCCGCCCCGGAAGGGACCGACCTCGCGCCATTCCATCGCCCTCAAGCCATCCGGAAACTCGCCGCGAT
>Ga0209987_10001114_pt1 | contig 14473 bp, 12 predicted proteins | sample N074metaG_FD_182134 | JGI IMG/M metagenome (GOLD analysis project Ga0209987, IMG submission 182134) | Deep subsurface microbial communities from Kermadec Trench to uncover new lineages of life (NeLLi) - N074 metaG (SPAdes) (version 2) | ecosystem: Environmental > Aquatic > Marine > Ocean trench... | reverse complement strand
CGCAGGCCGGCGGCATTCCCCGGCCGTTGCCGCACTGGTCCGACTTGCCCAGCGCTATCCTTGGCCGCAGTAACGACGCCGAAAGATGGTAATCCCAATTTACTGGTATCGCAGTGACCGTCAGGATGGAGAGGTTACAAGGCCCCGGTGTCGAACGCCAAAACCCAAGCGCAAAGCGCCGCGCACCCCCCACCCTACTGGCGGTGACCTTCGCGATCGTGCGCTTTCGGGTGCTCAGGTCCGGGGGAGAGCGTCGCGGCGCCGGTCAGTGCCGCCTCGGGTGAGCGCAGTTACTTTGGAATTTTGATATCGGACCTATTGGCGTTCCACCAATCGCCGAAGCGGTCGAGTAGGCCGCTGCCCTATATTTCGGCTCGGACATCGCCTTCTTGGAAATTTATCAGGCGAAGCCGCATTCCTTCTTCCATCTCGCCCCGCCAACGTTCCCGTATCTCGGGGTGCGCTTTGTCCAGAACGTCATCTGTCACGGTCTCTGCATATTTAAGGGCGTTCTGGTAGTGCATTCCCATCCGGCCCCCATCTTCTGTTGAGACCAAGGAAAACCAGGCTTGCTATTTGATATTCGAGCAGGCTGGCGATGTCATCTCGCTGTATTCGAGCTCAAGGGCCACAGAGGCGAAGCTGTGGCGGAGGGCGTGAAGCGATACGCTTTCCAACTCCGCCGCCTTGCATATCCGCCGGAAGAGTTTTGCATCCGTTAATTGCCCGCCACCAGTTGCGGCCGGGAACACAAATTCGGTTCCCTCCTTGAACGGGAGCGTGGTGAGAAGGTCTAGTGCGGCCCCGTCTTCACGTTCACCGCTGTCTTGACCAGGCGGATATCGTGCATGGCGCGCGCTATATCCCGGCTGGTCACGTCTCGAACCAGCTTGGCGCCTAGGGTCGGCTTGATGTGCCGTTCGATCCGTCCGCGATCGATAGCAAGTGTGCTCGCCTTCTTCGCTTTTCCCCTGTAGGTGACCAACCCAGCCTCCGCGTCCCGCAGATAGTCGTCGCAAAACTCCGACATCGTGACGGCGCCCTTAGCTTCGTATCGACCTTGGCGTTTCTCCATCGCCAGATCGTGTCCGTTGGCGATGAGTTCGAACAGCTGTTTGGCCTTCGTCCGCGCCTGGTCGATCGTCAGCCTTCCGTACTGGTCGATGGAAGGACGGATCTTCTTGAAGGTGATAGGGCTTCGATACTGGATGAAAAAGGTTGCAACGCCGCTGGGTTTGATCCGGAGACCAAGGCCGCGCGGGTCGTCATCCCAGAGGCGGGTTTCTTTCTCCGCACCTGCAATTGTCACGTCGATCTGGCGTTTTGTCAGCCTCGCCATTTCGGCCTCTTCCACGTGCTGCGAGCGCGCCAGGGCACCCATAGGACACCCCAAGAAAGTAAACTCGATCGATCATCAGGAATGACCGCTGCCATCAGATCGATCGGAATATGGCAGATTTCCAACGACTTGATAAAGATGGGAATGGCTTGGGGCACCACCAGTAAGAGCAAGAAAGTATACGGCTCTTATCCTCCGAGGGCAGAAGTCACAGGTTCGAATCCTGTCGGGCCCGCCAAATCTTTCAGTAATTTAGACCGAGTCACCTCCGCGCGCGGCGACCGTCTGTGCAGGGAGTATGCCTCTAGACGGCCGAGCGGCAACGTTGGATCACGGTTTCTACGACGTCATCGGCATCCTTCCGCCACCAATTTTCGGCGGAGAAGATTTCCACCTCGCAGAAACCGGCATAACCGGCGGCCTCGACCCAGGCGCGTATCTTGGCGATGTCGATGACCCCGTCTCCCATCATGCCCCGGTCCAAGAGCAGGTCTTTGGTCGGCACCAGCCAGTCGCACAGGTGGAACGCCAACAGCCGTTCCTTGCCGGCGCGCTTGATTTCCTGCTCCAGGTCGGGGTCCCACCAGACGTGGTAGACATCGACGGCGATGCCGAGCCCCGCGCCCAGCTCATCGCAGAGGTCGTTGGCATGGCGCAGGGTGTTCACGCAGGCGCGGTCGGCGGCGTACATGGGATGTAGTGGCTCGATGGCCAGGGGCAGGCCGCAGGAGCGGGCGTATTCCAGCGTTGCCGCGATGCCGTCGCGCACCTGCTCGCGCGCGCCCGCGATGTCCTTGGAGCCTTCCGGCAAGCCGCCGGCAACCAGGACCAGACAGCGGGCGCCGATGGCGACGGCTTCGTCGACCGCGCGGCGATTGTCGTCCAGCGCCGCCTGACGTCCCGCCGCGCCGGCGGCCGGAAAACCGCCGCCCCGGCACAGGCCGGTTACGGTCAGGCCGTGCGCTTCGATCAGGCGGGCCGCCTCGTCGACGCCGCATTCCTGCAGCTTGTCGCGCCACGGGGAAATTCCCTTGATGCCGTGGCGGGCGCAGCCTTCGATGCATTCCCTCAGCGACCACTGTTCCCTGACCGTGGCGGTGTTCAGCGAAACCCGTTCCGGACCGACGCCCATGGGGATCACGCCCCGACCCCATAGGCCGCCATGACCCGCGCCATGCGGCGGCAGGACAGATCGGGATCGGCCAGGAGGCCCGCCTTGTCGGCGAGGCGAAACAGTTCGGCCAAGTGGAGGGCCGAGCGCGCGCTTTGCTGACCGCCGACCATGGCGAAGTGATTCTGCAGGCCGTTCAGGTACGCCATGAACACCACGCCGGTTTTGTAGAACCGGGTCCGCGGCTTGAAGATGTGACGAGACAGCGGAACCGTGGGCTCGAGAATATCGAAGTAGGCGGCCATGTCGCCGCGTCCCATGGCCGCCAGGGCGGCGCTGGCCGCCGGCGCGATGACGTCGAAGATGCCGAGCAGCGCGTCCGAATGGCCCCGCTCGTCGCCGGCGATCAGTTCCGCGTAGTTGAAGTCGTCGCCGGTGTACATACGCACGCCCTCGGGCAGGCGCCGGCGCAAGGCGATTTCCTTCTTGTCGTCGAGCAGCGAGATCTTGATGCCGTCGATCTTCGCCGCGTTGTCGGCGAGAATGTCCAGGCACACGTCCATGGCCGCCAGGTGATCGTCGTGGCCCCAGTAGCCGGCGAGGGCCGGGTCGAACATCTCGCCCAGCCAGTGGATAATCACCGGCTCCTTCACCTGACCGAGAATCCGGTCGTAAACGCGGGCGTAGTCGTCCGGCGACTTGGCGCAGGCGGCCAGCGCGCGGCTCGCCATCAGGATGATCCGGCCGCCGGCGGCCTCCACCGCCGAACACTGCTCCTCGTAGGCGCCGATCACCTCCGCCACGGATCGGGACGGGTCGGGCGCGACGTGATCGGTTCCGGCGCCACAGGCAAGCAGGGCGTCGCCGTCGAAATCGCGCGCCGCCTCGGCCGAGCGCTCGATCAGCTCCAGCGAGGTCGCCCAGTCGAGACCCATGCCGCGCTGCGCGGTGTCCATGGCTTCCGCGACGCCAAGTCCCAGTCCCCACAGGTGGCGCCGATAATCGAGCGTCGCCTCCCAGTCGATGGCGACATCGAGCCACGGGTCTGTGTCGGCTAGAGGGTCGGCGACCACGTGCGCCGCCGCGAACGCAACCCGTGGCAGGGGGGTGTTTCCCCTGGGCGCGAAGACCCGTGGGGTGCCGGGGAGGTAGGTTTCCGTGCCGCCGGATGGGATCGGGAGGAGGACTCCGGCCATCGATCAGACCTTCAGGTCCGGCACGTCCAGCCAGCGCCGCTCGGCCCAGCTCCTCATGCCCAGTTCGGCCAGCTGTACGCCCTTGGCGCCTTCCAGCAGGGTATAGGTCCAGGGCGCGTCCTCGAAGATATGGCGGATGAACATTTCCCACTGAACCTTGAAGCCGTTGTCGAAGATCTGGTTGTCCGGTACTTCCTGCCAGTTCTCGAAGAAGTCGATGGTCTGTGGCACGTCCGGGTTCCATACCGGCTTCGGCGTGTTGACCCGTGCCTGGGAATAGCACGTGTGCAGGCCCGCCACGGCGGAGCCGTGGGTGCCGTCCACGTGGAAGGTTACCAAGTCGTCGCGGCGCACCCGGGTGCACCAGGAACTATTGACATGCGCCACGATGCCCCCCTCCAGCTGGAAGGTCGCATAGGCCGCGTCGTCGGTATCGGCGTCGTAGCCGTCGCCGTTCTCATCCCAGCGCTGCTGGATGTGGTTGGCGCCCAGGCAGGTTACGGCCTTCACCGGCGCGATCACATTGTCGAGCACATAGCGCCAGTGGCACAGCATGTCGAGGATGATCCCGCCGCCGTCGGCCTTGCGGTAGTTCCAGCTCGGGCGCTGAGCCGGTTGCCAATCACCCTCGAATACCCAGTAACCGAACTCGCCACGAACCGACAGGATACGGCCGAAAAAGCCGGAATCGCGCAGCCGCTTGAGTTTTATCAGGCCGGGCAGCGACAGCTTGTCGTGGACCACGCCGTTCTTCGCGCCGTTCTTGGCACCGGTCGCCTCGCCGTGCCGAACGATGGTTAGGGCGTCTTCCAGGGTCTCGGCGATGGGTTTTTCGCAATAGACGTGTTTGCCCGCGTCCATCGCCTTGATCAGCAGATCCTTGCGCTGGCTTGTCGACGCGGCATCGAAGAAAAGCATGTCGTCGGGGTCGGCGAGCGCCGCGTCCAGGTCCGTGGTCCAGCGCGCGATCCCGTGCGTCTTCGCCAGGCGTTCGACCTTGTCGGCGTTGCGCCCCACCAAGATCGGATCGGGTATCACCCGGTCGCCGTTGCCGAGTGCCACGCCGCCTTCCGCGCGAATCGCCAAGATCGAGCGGATCAGGTGTTGGTTCATGCCCATGCGCCCGGTCACGCCATGCATAATGATGCCGAGCCGAATTTCGGCCATGTCGAAAACTCCCCGAGATTGCTATGATTTTGGCGCTACGATGTATCGAGATTCACTGTGTTGGGCAGCAGGTTCTCTCACCATAATAGGTCATCGGAACCCGCCGTAAAGCCGCGATCTGGCGGGACCCCTTGATAAATCTCCAGCGCCGCCGATACTGCATCGCTTGGCACGAGACCGAAGGGAATTCGCCATGTCCGGCGCCGCACCGCGCATCAAAACGACCGTCGTCGGCTCTTATCCGATACCGGATTGGTTGGCCGCCCATCCGACCGAACAGGGCTTAATCGACGCCACCCGGGTGGTCCTGCACACCCAGGAGAAAGCCGGAATCGACGTGGTTTGCGACGGCGAGCTCTACCGATTCGACGTCAACCACCCGGAAACCAACGGCATGATCGAATACTTCGTGCGCCCCATGTCCGGGGTGCGCACGGACATCACCTTCGACGAACTGGTTACCTACCGCGGGCAGCGGGGCATGGGGTTCCGGACCCGGCCGCCCGGCGTGGTGGACGGGCCGATCGGCGGCGGCACTCTCGACCTGCCGGGTGCCTGCGCCAGGGCCAAGGCGTTGGCGAGCCGGCCGCTGAAGTTCACGGTCACCGGGCCGCACATGTTGGCGAAGACGTTGATCGACGAGCACTACGGCAACCTGCCCGCCCTCGCTCAGGGCATCGCCGAGGCGTTGGCCGAGCAGGTTCGCCACCTAGATGCCGACGTTGTGCAGGTGGACGAAGCCAACCTGCCGGGGCATCCGGACGAGTGGGAGTGGGCCGCCAGCGCCATCAACACGGTGCTCGACGCCGTCCAAGGAACCCCCGCGGTTCATCTGTGCTTCGGCAACTACGGCGGCCAGTCGGTGCAGAAGGGCACCTGGGACAAGCTGATGCGTTACCTGAACAGCCTGCATGCGGACCACATCGTGATGGAGATGGCGTACCGCCAACCGAAGGAGCTGGAGGCGTTCAAGGAACTGCGGCCGGAAATCGGCCTCGGCCTGGGCGTCGTCGATATCAAGCGCACCGAAATCGAAAGTGCCGACGACATCGCGCGGAAAATCGAGCGGGCGGAGCAGGTGCTGGGCGCCGGGGGCGTGAGCTACATCCACCCCGACTGCGGCTTCTGGATGTTGGAGCGGTCCATCGCCGACGCCAAGATCGCCGCCCTGGTCAAGGGCCGCGATCTCTACGAAGGACGCTAGAGCGGCGGCAACATGCGGCTCTTATGCTGCCCGGTTGGAAACGATCCAGATGGGCGGGGAAGAAATCATCCCGCCAGGGCAACCGCGCGCAGGGCCGCGAAATCCGGGATCACCGCCGAGCCGAGCCCCGGCGTTTCCAGCGATCCGAGGGCGATTTGGCCGTCGGCGATGGTCAGGCGCGTGATCCCGCCGGCGTCGTGATAGAGGTCGCCGTGTGCCCTCAGGAACGCGCGCTGTTCGGATTGCCCCACGCCCTCCATGCCGTTGACGTAGTGGTGGCCGTTGCGTTCGACGTGGGTACAGCCGATCAAGGTCGCCAGCACCAGATCCTGCTGCACCGAGATGCCCGCCTGGGTGGTCAGATCCTCGGCCGACATGAAGAAGCGCGCCGCACCGGCCTCGCGGTTCCACTTGGCGACCCGGGCGCGGTTCAACAGCGAGTGGTAGAAACCCTTGCAAGACTTCGACGATACCCCTTCGTAACCGAGCGCGCGGGCCTGGAGAAACGAGTCCATGGTGGCGTCGGATTCGTCGATCTCGATGGCCTTTAGCGCCGCCAGGTCCGAGACATCTTGGGCCAGGGCCCGTGACCGCATGATCGGTTGTTCGATGAACAAGACTGCGTCGCACAGGCGGTCCAAGACCGGGTCGGACTCCATGCGCCGCCACAACTCGATCACCGGTTCGACCGAATCGTATTGTTCGTTGCCATCCAGAGTCGCCTGGTAGGGTTTACCGGATCGATCCAGCACCGCGGCGATCCGGCGCAGGCGGTCAAGATCGGTCTCGATATCGCCGCCGACCTTGAGCTTGAAATAGCTGAGCCCATAGAAGTCGACCGCCGAGTCCAGGCTTTCCGGCAGGCCGTCGCCGACCCGGTCCGCGGCCGTGATATCGGCTTCGGTGATGGCGTCGACCAGGCCGACCGTATGCCGCGCGGCAATGGTGGCGGCCGGAGTCAAGCCGGCGAGGAAACCGGCGAGATCGAAACCGCCCAAGTCGGGCGCCGTGCGGCCGTCGATGCCCAAGGTGTTGGTCCGCACCAGGGTGAAAGCGCTTTCGCCGCGCAGCCGCCCGAGGGCGTCGATCACCGCCCGGTCCAGCAGCGCCGTGCCGAATCCGGCGACCAACGGGTTGAGGCCGCGCGCCGCGCAGGCCCGCAGATGCGCGTCCGCCAGGTCGGCGTGCAGGCCATAGGCCGTGGCCGGTCGATCGGTACCCTGGTACAATCGCGCCGCCTCGGCGACCGCGTCGCGCAGCTGCTGAAAATTCTGTTCGTTGCTCAACTCCGGATTCTTGTCGAACCACTTCGGCGCCAAGATCTCGGCGGCGATTCCCCCGCCTTCGCTGCCGTCGGCCAGGCGCAGCGTGACGCGCAAAAAGAGCTGCGGTGCCTCGCGCAGGGTGACGATGCCGAATCGAAACGGCATGCGCAGGGTGACGTCGCGCTCGGCCGCTTCGACCCCGACGACCGTCAGTTCCGGTGGGTTCATGGCGTGGCCTCCAGCAATCCACGTAGAAAGCCGGCGGCCTCGGTGTCGGCTGTCTCGGATCCGGTCAAGTGCTTCTGATGATGGTCGAAAGGGCCGGGCGGGTTGAATTTGGAAGGGTTTGCTACCCCTCGGCACGTCATTCGTCGACGGTCTCCAACCAGGTACAGCGTTCCTTGACGATATCCGCTGCGTTCTCCTGGCCGAAGCCGTGTGCGATCATCGCGATGACTCTCTCGTCGTGGTCGTAATCGCTATGAGCGGATGCCGGACCGGCGAACTCGCCCAACCCGAACAGGGAGATTAGCTTGGCGACATTGATGGTGATGTTGGTGACCTTGGGGCAGAGTCTGGAGTCCAAATACTTGTCGGCAAAATCCGGTGGAATTGGGTAGCTCAGAATGTCGTTCGGGTCGCTGAAGGCATAGATCGGTAATTTGCCGAGAATTCGTTGGTCGCGCAGCTCGCCACTCGGGCTGCAGTATTGCGCGATCTGTCCTCGGACAGTGGCGGGCTTTCGGCCCAGCTCCAGCAACGGAAGTTGGTTCGCCAGCATGTAGACCGGGAGCTCCTTATTGGTAAAAACGTTCCGCAACTCGATGGCCTTCTCTGTTTTTTGTGTTTGCGCCAATTCGCCAAAGACGCGCAGGGTATCGATGACGATCCGGCTGCCAAGGCTGTGTGTGATAAACGCGTAGTCATTCTCTTTGATCTGCTGCAGCCTCGCACTGCCCTGAAGATTGCACGGCGCATCCGTGAACGGGGCGTAATCGTCCCAATCGCCTTGGGTCATCCAGCAGAACGACTGACGGACCGAGGCCAAAATGGGCACATGGGATTCGCCAAGGAATATCAGTGAATCGGGCACGTGGCTGTTGAAGAATCTTTTCATCTCGGCGTTCAATTTCGTCCGGCGGAACGTGTACTCGGTCGAGTCGTCAAACGCGAGAATCTTTCGTTCCGGTTCAATGATTTCCGACCACGTCAATTCATAAAAAAGCAGTTCCCGGGTGCGGGCCTTGTTCATGTGCCGGTAAATTCTAAGGGTCCCCAAGGGGCCCTGCCGAATTTCCGGATCACGAAGGACGACTTCCTTGTAATCCTCTACCCTAACGTCGAGCTTCAGTTCGCGCATGAGGTGCTCGGTCAATCGGGCCGAGTATCCCGGCAAGTGCCTGCCGATCCCGTGCACCATCAGCACCTTCAAGGTGCGTGTCGAAGGACCCGCTGCCCGCTCCTTTTCTTGAGCTTGCAACAGGGGCTCGAGCCCAACTGAAGCGGGACCTTCTATATGGCAGGCGCGGGTGTCCTCCTCTTCGCTGCGTTCCAAGATGGCTTGGGTCACCCCTTTGGCGATGCTGGCGCAGCCGGACAGCAGCAAGGCAGTGAACAGCAGTGAAAGCGTTTTCGTTCCAGGCATCGTAAGGCTCCCAGATCGGACCTCCAAAAATTGGAATCGTTTAAATCGTCAACTACCCACATGATCGACAATCGCGTCGAATAGTGTGGTGACAAAACCGCAACAGAGAAACCAGATGTGGACCGGGGCCACGGGTAAGGAGTATGAGCGCGGGAACAATTGCAATGCAAGCAATCCGGCTGTCGGAGAGTTCGTCGACGCCGAAATGGCGCCTCGCCGAGCGGCCGGCTCACCGGCCGGCCTTGCGCTTCCATTGCATGTTCGTGCCGGCCGCGCGAGCCTGGCGGATCTAGACCGCCTCTATAGGTCTTTATCAACGAGGCTTGGTATTAATTTCAAAGGGAAGTACAAGTTCTGTATCAAAGACCTACGGAGTCTTTGATTGAGGAGGTCGGGTCTATCCGCGTCGCGTCGGAGGCCGGGGGGAGGGATCTTGAAGTCGTGATTTCGACGTGTTTTTTGAATCGGCCGGCCAAAATGGACGTCGGATTCGGCCCGGCGCGCGCCGGGCAGGCCGCCGATCCCGTCGCCGGAGTGACCGGATGCGGACCCCAGGGCGACCGCCCCGGCCGCCCCGTTCTTCAAGCAGCCGGACCGTTCGCCATGTCTGAGCGGAAAATTCGCGGCTACGGTCCGGCGATACCGTCGCGGATGGAACCGTTCGAACATCCGCCAATGCGCAACCATGTCAAGTGATCGGGGTCGATAATACAATGCCAAGGAACTTTATACGCGCGACTCTTCTTTTGTGCACCGCGACGATGATCGCGCTGCTTTCGGCCGGGCTCGCGAGCGCGGCGGGCCTCGGCGTCGAGCCTTTGGCCATTGAAGGCACGGCGCCCCAAGTCCCAGACGACTTGAAGGAAGAAGACGTCCCAAATTTGGTGTCCAGACTGTCGGACGAGGACGTGCGTGAACTGCTCATTGGCTATCTCAACACGATCGCGGTTGCCAATGAACCGGCGAAAAATCAGCCGGGCTTTATCGCAGGCCTCCAGGGCGCGCTGACCCAAGCCCGGGAACGTCTGCGGCTCATGGTGTCCGGAATTCCCGCCCTGCCGTCCATTGGACCATTCCTGATCGACCGAATGACGGAAGGGCAGGAGCGGAGCATAATTTGGGCGAAGCTGCTTGTGGTCATGCTCATTTTCGCGGGCGGCTTTGCGGCCGAGTGGCTGGTCCGCCGCGTGTTCTCGCGCTTCGGAGAGGCGACTAGCGGAGCGGCGCCCAAAACCACAGCCAACAAGATATCCATCCTCTCTTTGAGTTTCGTTCGCGACATTCTCGCTCTTGTCGTGTTTGGATTGGCGGCGACAGCCATCTTCTTCGTATTTTATGAGGGCCACGAACAAACGCGCGAGGTTATCGTGACGATCTTCTGGGCGGTAATCTTGTTTCGCGCCGTTGCCGCGCTCGCTCGATTCGTATTGGCCCCAAAAGCGCCGTCGTTGCGCCTGCCTCCGCTCGACGACGCCAGCGCACGCAGAGCCTATTCCCGGCTGCTCCAGGTGGCGGGATCGATCATCGCGGCGACGCATTTCTCTGAGCTGCTCATTCATCTCGGCTTGGACGAGAGTCTCGGTCTCGCGCTCGGTCTCGTGTTGGGCGCGGCCGTGCTTGGCTTGATCGTCGTGGTGATCTGGATCGACCGGGATTGGATTGGCCAGCTGATTGTCGGAGACGCCACCGAAGGCGCACAACCACCAAGCCGTTTTTACCAAGCAATTGCCGCGAACTGGCACGTTATTGCGTCGTTCATGGTCGTGGCGCTCTGGGTGTTTTCGATAGGGGCTCGCGTGTTGACGGGTGAACGGATGGCGACCCCGGTCGTCTTGAGCTTGGCTGTGCTTGTCGGGATTCCTATCGTCAATTGGATAGTCAAAGAGGTTTTATCGACGCTTTTCAAGGTGCGGGCCACGAAAGCAGACCCTCTCACGACGAAAGCAGTGGACCGAGACACAGGCGCCGAGGCGGAGGCCGGCGCATCGCCCGAACAGAAGACCGAACCGGATCAGCGCGCCCACGAAGCACGCGTTGCCTATTGCGGCGTCATCGCCAGCAAGCTCCGTATCGTCGTGGCCGTCATAGCCATCTTCGTGTTGGCGCGAGTCTGGAAAATCGACGTTCAAGGTTTTGCCGCTTGGGGCATCGGCGAAAAAGTCACGGGCGCCCTCTTCGACATCGTCGTCACGTTGATACTCGCCTCCGTTGCCTGGAGTATCCTGAAAACCGCGATCCAATACGCGATGCCGGACGACAGTGAGGGCAGCGAAGTGGAGGGCGGCGATGCCGGAGGTAGCCAAGGCTCGCGGCTGCATACCCTGGTTCCGCTGTTCGGTCATTTTTTGTTGGGCGTTATCATGGTCATGGCCGGCCTGACCGTTCTTTCGGAGCTCGGCGTCGACATCGGTCCGCTCATCGCCGGCGCCGGCATCTTCGGCCTCGCCATCGGTTTCGGTGCTCAGACCCTGGTCAAGGACGTCATCAGTGGTGTGTTCTTCCTCTTCGATGACGCCTTCAGGGTCGGCGAGTACGTCAATGCGGGCAGTGTCGCGGGCACGGTGGAGCACGTCTCGCTCCGTTCGCTTCGGCTTCGCCACCAGAACGGCCCGCTGCATACGATCCCGTTTGGCGAGATCCAGCACCTGACGAACTACAGCCGCGACTGGGCGATCATGAAGCTGAAATTCCGCGTCCCCTTCGACACCGATATCGAGAAGGTACGCAAAATCGTCAAGAAGATCGGGAAATCTATGCTGGCGGACCCGGAGCTCGGGCCCAACTTTTTGGCGCCGCTCAAATCTCAAGGCGTACTCAGCATCGACGACTCCGCCTTCGTGATGCGCGTCAAATTCACCGCCATACCGGGGAAGCAGTTTATCCTGCGCCGCGAAGTCTTCCGCCGCATCCAGGAAGCCTTCGCCGAGAATGAGATTCATTTCGCGCCGCGCCGCGTCATCGTCGATACCGGCGGCGGCTCGGTTCCGACCGCGGCTGCTGCCGCGGCGGCGATGGCGATCACGGAGGAGGAGAAGAAAAAATAGCCGGCGCGCGCCCCGGCGCAACCCTACCCGAACATCGCCGGCTTCCGCCCCCACCACGGCCGGGCCCGCTCCAGCTGCCCGGCCAGCCGGAACAGGGTCGCTTCGTCGCCGAAGCGGGCGGTGAACATGGTGCCGATGGGGAGGCCGTCCTCGCTCCAGTGGAGCGGCACCGACATCGACGGCTGGCCGGTGCAGTTGGCGAGGCGGGTATAGGGCGAAAAGCCCGCGGTGCGCGGCATGGAATCCGCCCTTTATTTCGGCCCGTGATGCCCTCTGTATGGGGGACAGCGAAACCCGTCCTTACCCAATTCCTGTCCTCATAATTTCTAGATCTTCATCAATCCATGATCGGCAAGCACCCGTCTGGCTTCTTCGGGGCCCTTTGCCACATGGGCATCGAACCCGCAAGTCCGCGCTGCATCGACGTTGATGATGTTGTCGTCGATGAAAAAGATCCCCTCGGGGGCGCATTCCAAAGTCTCGGCCACATGGTGAAACGCTTCCGCATCGGGTTTCACGTGCCCCATTTCATGGGACAGGAAATGCAGTTCGAACAGGCTATGAACCGTCTGATTGCAGGGCTCGGTCCAGTGAACATCATTGGTATTCGAAAAACACCCTTTACGCAGATGTTCCGCCACGTCATCGACCAATTCCTCTGCGCCTTCGATGAGGCCGCCTGGCCAAGAGCGGAAGGAGTCGAGAAAATCGGTTTTTCCAATCGGCAAACTGTGGGTTTCGATCATGCGTTCGGCGAATTCGTCGGCGGAACTATGGCCCCGTTCGAATGCCTTCACGACGGGACAATGGAGCCAACGCCGCCAGATCTCCGCCTCATCAGTTAGGCCGGTCAGTTGTTTCCAGGTTTCGATGCCCGCCATTCTGATCAGGATGCCGCCGACATCGAAAAGAACGACTTCAATGGGATGTGCGGTCGTCATTCAGGCCTCGTCCAGATTTTTTCCATTTAACTCGAGTTCCATGACAATGCTACTCAAGCTACGCCATCGCCGAAATGGTTTCTTACCCAAATACCCCCGGCTTCCGCCCCCACCACGGCCTGGCCCGCTCCAGCTGGCCGGCCAGCCGGAACAGGGTCGCTTCGTCACCGAAGCGGGCGGTGAACATGGTGCCGATGGGGAGGCCGTCTTCGCTCCAGTGGAGCGGCACCGACATCGACGGCTGGCCGGTGCAGTTGGCGAGGCGGGTATAGGGCGAAAAGCCCGCGGTGCGCGGCATGAACTCGGCCTCCGCGCCGAACGACATGTCGACCTCGCCGATCGCAACCGGCGGCTTGGCCAGGGTCGGCGTTAGATAAATGTCATAAGTTTCGTGGAAGGCGGCGACCTTACGGCTCTCCAGGTGCAGGCTGCGCAGCGTCGCGGCCAGTTGGCCGGCGGTCATGGCGCGGCCCTTGGCGATCATCGTAAGGGTCCAGGGCTCCAAATCGTCCGCGCCCGGCGCGCGGCCTAGATAGGCGCGGGCGTCCTCGGCGGCGTCGGCCTGGTGGGCGGCGACCACGGCGAGCCAGGCTCGCGTGAGCGCCGCGCGGTCGTAGTCCGGTGCCGCCTCCGCGACCTCGTGACCCAGGTCCTCGCAGAGCTGGGCCGCGTCCCGAAGCGCCGCCAGGCATTCGGCGCTGACCGGCTGGTCGTAGAGCGGCCGGGCGCTGAAACCGATGCGCAGGCGGCCGGGTTCGGCGGTCACCTCGTCGAGGAACGGGCGCGCCTTCGGCGGCGCGGCGTAGGGGTCGCCCGGGCGCGGCCCGTCGACGGCATCGAGCAAGGCGGCGCTGTCGCGTACGGAACGGGTGACCGCGTGTTTGCACGACAGGCCGTTCCAGGGATCGCCGCCCAAGGGCGCCGCGCTGACCCGCCCGCGGGTCGGCTTGAGTCCGAACAACCCGCAGCAGGCGGCCGGGATGCGGATCGAGCCGCCGCCGTCGCTGGCGCTCGCCGCCGGCACCATGCCCGCCGCCACCGCCGCCGCCGAACCGCCGGAGGAGCCGCCGGGCGTGCGCGCCGGATCCCAGGGATTGCGGCTCGGCCCGTGCAGCAGCGGTTCGGTGGTGGAGCAGAGGCCGTTCTCCGGCGAGTTGGTGCGGCCGCAGTTGATTAGCCCGGCGCGGCGGTAGTCGGCGATCATGCCACTGTCCCGCGTGGACTTGCGGTCCCGGTAGGCGCGGCTGCCATCGGTCTGGATCACGCCGGCCTCCTGGAAACCCAGGTCCTTGTTGAGGAACGGCACGCCGCGGAACGGCCCCTCGGGCAATGCCGCCGGTTCGGTGGCGCGGTCGCGGGCGGCCTCGAACTGGCGGACCACGACCGCGTTGAGAGTGGGGTTGTGGCGTTCGATGCATTCGATCGCGGCCGCCACCAATTCCGCCGCGCTGGCGCCGCGCTGGCGCACCAGCTCCGCCAAGCCGAGGGCGTCGTGGGCCGTGTAGTCGTCGCGGGTCATGCTTTTCTCCCCGATATCGCCGCCTCTTGGAGCGGCCCCGCG
>Ga0209987_10001113_pt1 | contig 14477 bp, 14 predicted proteins | sample N074metaG_FD_182134 | JGI IMG/M metagenome (GOLD analysis project Ga0209987, IMG submission 182134) | Deep subsurface microbial communities from Kermadec Trench to uncover new lineages of life (NeLLi) - N074 metaG (SPAdes) (version 2) | ecosystem: Environmental > Aquatic > Marine > Ocean trench... | reverse complement strand
TATTCAGGCTGCCAAGTCGGGCCATGACGAGGCTTTGATGCTGGACCCCCACGGCTTTGTCGCCACCTGTAACTCCACTCACTTTTTCATTGTTCGCCACGGCGAAATCTGGACGTCCACCGGGGACTATTGTCTCGATGGCATTACCCGGGGCAAGGTTCTTGAAGTGGCCAGGGCGATGGGTCTGGTAGTGAAAGAGAAAAATTTTACTCTCACCGAGGTCTATAATGCCGAGGAGGCTTTTGTCACCGGCACCTTCGCCGGCCTGGTACCGGTAACGGAAGTGGATGGCAGGCTGATAGGCGAGAGTGGCCAGCGCCCCATGATTCATCGCTTGCGAGCCAGCTTCCGCGACATGGTCATCGCCTATATTGACGGCCCGGGCACGGAACACCGCAGGGCATAAGGTGGGCGCTGTTCGTATCGCTATGTGGTCCGGGCCGCGCAATATCAGCACAGCGCTTATGCGCGCCTTCGAAAACCGGCGCGACTGCCAGGTGGTGGATGAACCGCTGTATGGCTACTACCTGCACAGCACCGGGCTGGCCCATCCCGGTGGCGACGAAATTATTAGTACAATGGATTGTGACTGGCGCTCGGTTGTTGCCGGTCTGTGCCAGAAAACACCTGGACCCTGCGAAGTCTACTACCAGAAACACATGACGCATCATCTGCTGCCGGAAGTAGCGCTGGAATTTAGCGACTCCCTGAGGAATTGCTTTTTGATACGCGAGCCGCGTCGGATTATCGCCTCATATTTGCGAGTGCGGCCGGACTTCTCTTTACAGGAACTGGGGTTTCCACAACAGTGGAGTTTGTTTCAGCGCGTCGCCGATAAACTGGGTTCAGCGCCGCCGGTGCTGGACTCGGCCCAGGTGTTGAAGGCGCCAGAAAAAAATCTTCGCGCGCTGTGTGAGGCTGTGGGCATAGCGTTTTCACACGACATGCTGCGCTGGCCCGAGGGCCCCAGGAACAGTGATGGTATCTGGGGGCCCCATTGGTACGAATCGGTTTATCAATCAACCGGTTTTCAGCGAGCGCAAAATACACCGCTGGGCGCGCTTAAAATACCCCGGAAATATGAAGCTTTATGTAAAGAAGCTGACCGAATTTATGAAGATTTGTGTTCGTACGCCCTGATTGGGGCGCCGGGCTGAGCGGCAAAAAAACCTAGTTACCGCTGCGAATTAGCTGGGTGTCTTCCTGGCTCTTTTTGCCATTGTTGCGGGCGTGCTGATCAAAGTGGGCGAAGTGTGTCGGGCACTCCTGTACATCCACTCGGTCACTGCGGTGGTCGAATTTGATGCTGCGGAGAAACTCCACCAAGCTGACTTTGCCTTCATCGCGTCTAGTCATAATGCACTCGATTGATAAAATACTCTTTCACCCGGAGTGTAACGCTATGGCGACTAAAAATGGTGTTAAAAATACGCCTGATTCTTGTGAAAAAAGTCACAAGCGGAAGCGTGCCACACTCCTCTCATAGCATTAGTCAGCCGATTTCAGATTAAGTTCAAGGCTTTTCAGGTGGCTGGCAAGTTCGGGTTTGTGCTGTCGAATCTCGTCCAAAGTGAGGCCGTCGAGCTCGTGGGGAAACACCAGCCATTCACTGGACTGGTGCACATAGTAGTCGGGTGAGCGCGGTGTTTTGTTGTTGCCAGGTTTAAACCAGGGGGTTGCAATACGAATATCCGGCTTTCGCTTCTGGCAGTGGGCTTCGATATCCTCGAGAACCTGTGCCAGGGACAAACCGGTGTCATAGACGTCGTCTACCAGCAGCAGCTGTTCACCCTCTTCGATTCTATCGGTGACATAGCGCAAGCCGTGTACTTTTACAGTTCGGCCGCGCTGGCCCATCCCGGTGTATGAGGAGGTGCGTATGGCAATGTGGTCTGACTTTATACCCAGCAGCTGCAGCAGTTCCTGCACGGCAATGCCCACCGGTGCGCCGCCACGCCACACGCCGACAATATAATGAGGCCTGAAACCACTTTCAAATACCTGCATCGCCAGGGCGAAAGAATCTTCCAGCAGCTGCTGTGCGCTAATATAGTGTTTTTTCATTGAGGGTCTCCGGGCCAGAGGGGATGTTAGCACAGCGACAGAAGGAATCCGCACAATCAGTCTTGGTGGTAGCAGGCAGTGCACTCGGTGGGTATAATCGGCGCGCGTCAGTACGTTATCGATCAAGCTACTTGAAGAAATGTCACAAGGCCTTAGCCAACACTGGAGTGTGGAATATGTTGCAATCACTGGAACGTTTACCCGATGACCCCATTCTGGGCCTGGCCGCCGCCTGTCGAGCTGACCCGAACCCGAACAAGGTTGACCTGACCATCGGTATCTACATGGATGAACAGGGCCTGTGCCCGGTGTTTGAAGCGGTGCAGCAAGCGCAACAGGTTTTGATGGCAGAAGAGACTACCAAGGCCTATATGCCACCGGCCGGCGATGAGGCCTTCAACCGGGGTATGCAAAAACTGCTGCTGGGAGAGGGTAGTGTCGCCCTGGCCGATGGGCGCGTGGGCAGTATTCAAACCCCCGGCGGTTGTGGGGCGCTGCGCATAGGCGCTGAAATTATCCAGGCCGCCAAGCCGGGAACCCGGGTATGGGTGAGCAACCCCACCTGGCCGGTACACGTTCCCCTGTTGGGGAGTGTTGGACTTCAATTTGAAACCTACCGCTACTATGAGCCCAGCGATCACAGCGTTGATTTTGACGGCATGGTTGAGGACCTTAAGCGAGCCGAGGCGGGGGAGGTTGTGTTACTGCACGGCTGCTGTCACAACCCCTGTGGCGCAGATTTGACGCTGGCACAGTGGCAAACCATCGCAAGCATGGCGCAGCAACAGGGCTTTATCCCCTTTGTGGATATCGCCTACCAGGGCCTGGGTGATGGCCTGGAGAAAGATGCTGCGGGCCTGCGCACGCTGGTCGACCAGTTACCAGAAGTCATTGTGGCTGCCTCGTGCTCAAAAAATATGGGCCTGTATCGGGAGCGCACTGGCCTTACTCTGTTTGTCGCTCAGGGCGCTGACAATGCGACGGCGCTGGTTAGCCAGGCGAAAGTCGCGGCCAGGCGGGTTTATTCCATGCCCCCGGCCCACGGTGCGATCATTGCCGGGCGCATTTTGGAAGATCGGGCTTTGAATACGCTGTGGCAAAAAGAGCTGGTCGCCATGTGCGAGCGCATCAATGGCCTGCGTGCCGACCTGGTGAGTAAACTCAATGCCAGCACCGGGCGCGATTACAGTTTTATACAGCGGGAGAAGGGCATGTTTTCCTTCCTGGGATTGAGTGTCGAACAGGCCGTGCGTCTGCGCCGGGAGCATGGTGTTTATATGTTGGACTCTTCGCGGATAAATGTTGCGGGGGTGAATGCGGGGAATATTGATTATCTGGCGGAAGCGGTTGCGAAGGTTCTTTGACTGTTATGTCGCACCAATCAGTCTCGCGTCTTTTCAAGACACGCCGTGAATCCATCCATGGAGGCTCGGCTGGCGGGAGGCCGCCCCCCACGTCCATGCGGCAGACGGTCTTGAAGAGGTGTAATGCAGTCCTGTGCTAGTCCTCCAGTAACGTCCAACGTTCGATCGCATTCTCAAGATCATCATTCACTTTTGCGAGTTCTTTTGTAACAGCTTCAATATTCTCACGGTCCGACTGATAGAAATCTGCTTGTGACATGGTGCCCTCAAGTGTTTGTTGGCGCTGCTCCAGTTTCTCTATCAGCCCCGGCAATTTATCCAGTTCTTGCTGTTCTTTATAGGAAAGCTTACGTGCCTTTGCTTCGATGACAGCGGGTTTGTCTGCGGTGGCCTCGGCGGCCGTTGACTTCTCTTTAGCCGAGCGCTTGTCTTGTATGTCCAGCAAGCGCCCGCCGTGGGCTTCCCAGTCGCTGTAGCCGCCCACGTGTTCGGTGATCACGCCGTCACCTTCTACCACAATCAGGCTGGTAATCACCTTGTCCATGAAATCCCGGTCGTGGCTGACCAACAGTACGGTGCCCTCGAAATTGATGAGGATTTCCTCCAGCAGTTCCAGGGTCTCTATGTCGAGATCGTTGGTGGGCTCATCCAGTACCAGCAGGTTAGCCGGCTTGCTGAACAGTTTGGCCAATATGGCCCGGTTCTGCTCGCCGCCAGACAGGGCTTTGACCGGCGTGCGAACCCGGTCGGGGCTGAACAGGAAGTCGCCCAAATAGGAAATTGCATGTTTTTTCTTGCCGCCTATTTCAATGAAATCCTGGCCGCCACACACGTTGTCGATCAGGTTGGACTCGGGGTCCAGGTGACCGCGCAGCTGATCGGAATAGGCCACTTCGAGTTTTGTACCAAACTTGACTTCGCCGGCGTCGGGCTGTAATTCGCCCAGCAGGATTCTAACCAGGGTGGATTTGCCCGCGCCGTTGGCACCGACAATACCGATGCGGTCGCCGCGTTGTATCAGGGTGGAAAAATCCTCAATAATACGTTTCTCGCCAAAGCGCTTACTGACGTGTTTGAGCTGCGCGACGATTTTACCGGATTTGGCCGCGTCATCGGCACCGAAGGTGGCTTTCCCGGTGCGCTCGCGGCGGGCGGCGCGCTCGTTGCGCATGGCTTCCAGGGCTCTAACCCGGCCCTCGTTGCGGGTACGCCTGGCTTTAATACCCTGTCGTATCCACACTTCTTCCTCGGCCAGGCGTTTATCGAACAGTTTGTTGGCGGTTTCTTCCGCCGCCAGTTGATGTTCACGGTGACTCAGAAAGCCCTGGTAGTCGCCCCGCCAGATGGTGAGGTGGCCCCGGTCCAGTTCGGCGATGGTGTTGGCGACGTTTTGCAGGAAGCGTCGGTCGTGGGTGATGAGTATAATCGCCCCGTTAAAGCTCTTCAGCTGCTCTTCCAGCCAGCGGATGGCGGGAATATCCAGGTGGTTGGTGGGCTCATCCAGCAACAGTATATCGGGCTCGCCCACCAGGGCCTGGGCCAGGGCGACACGCTTGCGCCAGCCCCCCGACAGGGTGGACATAATGGCCTCGCTGGGCAGTTGTAACTGGGTAATGGTGGTCTCAACGCGCTGCTGTAACATCCAGCCATCGACGGCTTCCAGCTTGTGCTGAACCCGAGCCAGCGCGTCCATGTCGAGATCGGGGTCCTGCAGCATATGGTGGTATTGGCTGACTAACTCACCTGCCTCGGCAAGGCCGGAGGCCACTACATCGTATACGCTCTGGTCATCGCCGTCGGGCAAGCTCTGTTGTAGCCAGGCGAGCTTGGTGCCGGGGCGTATCCAGCGCTCCCCCGACTCGGGAATAATGTCGCCGGCCAATATCTTTAGCAGGGTGGTTTTACCAGCACCGTTGCGCCCCAGCAGGCCCAGGCGTGTGCCCTTGTGTATGCTGAAATCAATATCATCCAACAGAACCTGGGTTCCGTAGTGCAGGGCAACATTATCGAGTCTTATCAGCGGCATTTTGTGGCATAGTCTGGAGTTGGGGCGCGCATTCTACGCCATGCCAGACCCACAAGCCATGCCTGCCAGGCCACATTACGTCAGTGCCTGCCGACTATTCTGGCGTTTTTTCAGTTATCATTCTCAGCCTGTGTAGAACTGGGCTGTAAGCCGATGACGTCGATTGAACAAATGCGCAACGACAGACAGATAGCAATGTGGCTAATCTTTTGTTCCGCCGTGGTGCTGGGGATGATATTGCTCGGTGGTGTCACCCGTTTAACACACTCGGGCCTGTCCATGGTGGAGTGGAAACCCCTGGTCGGGGTCATCCCGCCACTTTCAGAAGACGCCTGGATGGCCGTCTTTGAGAAATACAAACTGTTCCCGGAATACCAGAAGAAAAACCTGGGCATGAATCTCGGTGAGTTCAAGTCCATATTTGTGTTTGAGTATTTGCACCGGGTGCTGGGTCGGCTGATTGGCATAATATTCTTTTTCCCCTTTGTTTTTTTTGCCATCAAGGGTCGTATCAGGCCGGGGCTGATGCCCAAGCTCATCGTCATGTTCTTCCTGGGTGGTCTGCAGGGGCTGCTGGGCTGGTATATGGTGAAGAGCGGCCTGGTAAATGACCCCCATGTCAGCCAATATCGATTGACCGCGCACCTTGGGGCCGCGGTGCTGATATACGGTTATATGTTGTGGGTGGCCTTTGCTCTACTGCAACCCGCAGCGGGCCAGCAAACAAAAGTGGACGCGGGGCTGGCCCGCTGTTCCGGGGCCCTGGTCGCCCTGATTTATTTGATGATTCTGTCCGGTGGCCTGGTGGCGGGTACCCGCGCAGGTTTCGCCTACAGTACCTGGCCGCTGATGGGGAATTCCTTTATCCCCGCTGGACTTTATACGAGTGGCCTCGCTATGTTCGAGGACATTACGACAATACAGTTTAATCATCGGATGTTTGCCTACTTATTACTTGTCCTGGTGTCGAGTTTCTCCTGGCTTGTCTACAAGAACAGCAACAGTAAAAATGCCCGACTTGGGGTTGTACTACTCATGCTGGCCCTACTTGTTCAGGTGATTCTCGGCATCAGTACCTTGTTATTGCATGTTCCTGTGGCCGTGGCGGCGGCGCATCAAGGTGGGGCTATTGTCACTTTTACCGCTGCGCTGTTTGCCAGCCACTCGCTGGTCAGACCCTGATGTTCCGTGCTTGATCAGCGCCTGATTGACGATGTTATGCAGTGGGCGTCTGAGCTGGATCTCGCTTTTTCCGATGGCGTGGGTGGCAGGCGGCAGGTCCCGTTTACCCTGACGCCCAGTCCCATTGCGCCGGCGGTATTTTCATCCCTGAAGGAGAATTCGTCCCTACTGGGAAAGTTAACCCAGGCCTTGAGCGAAGATGGGGACACAATAGAAAACCTGCATGCGCCGCTTACCGCAGGCGATGCGTTCTTTGCAGAATTGTTGTCCATTCATCGCGAGCTTCACCACGATGACACCGTTTTACCAAGAGTACCTCTGCTGCTACAGCGCAGTGACTTTATGTTGGACGTCGCCGCTGGCCCGCAACTCGTGGAGTGCAATAGCATCGCTGCGGGTATGGCGCCCTTTGGTGAACAAATACACCACTTACACAGCACTATTCGCCGGCAGTTCCCCGCTGCGTTTTCTCGATTTACGCAGACCTCAGAGGGCGGCCTGGTTTCCAATCCGGCAATTGAAAAATTTGCCGATGCTCTCACCATCGCAGCGCAGCGCATAAGGCGGGAACACCAGAGCGCGGGCGCGGCTACATTTTTGATGGTAGTGCAGGACAACGAGGACAATATTTTTGACCAGCATTTACTGGAGCGAGCATTGGTTCAGCGGGGGGTACGCACCTTCAGGCGCACGTTCAGGGAGTTGCATGCGCAGTTATCCAGCGGCCCCAATCAGCGTCTATTGTTACAGGGCGAAGCTGCCGTTGACGTTGTTTATCTGCGCGCCGGATATCAGTACCGCGACTATCTCGCGACTGATCTCGATACGCGCCGTTGTTGTGACGCATTGCGTGCGACCCGAATTTTTATCGAGCGCCACCGGGTTGCGGTCAATGCCACGGTAGACCAACAGTTGGCGACCAGTAAGCGGTCGCAACAGTTTTTGACAGGGGCATCTGTTGAGCAACTTGGGGCCTATGGCCTGGACCGGGATGAGGCCACGGCCATGAAAAGTATACTCACCGAGATGCGCTCCCTGGATAGAAACTCGGTCGACTTTCTTAGTGAGAGTGAGGAGTCGGCCAACTGGGTGTTAAAAAACCAGGGGGAGGGGGGCGGCCACTGCCTGTTTGATAAGGCGATGGTACAGAAAATAGATAGCTTGAATGAACGGGACTATGCAGCATGGACTTTGATGCGCCGGCTGCGCCCTGTGGAGCGAGCAGCGCCCACTGTCATTGTCAGAAACGGGAAAAGTGATAGTGTGGCGGGGCTGGTCAGTGAACTGGGCTTTTTCACCGCGCACTTTGGTGGGGAAGCTGTGTTATCCGCCGATGAACCCAATGGCGCCTACCTGGGTTACCTGGTGCGATCAAAGCCCCCCGGTGTCACTGAGGGTGGGATACACAGCGGTTATGGCGTATTGGACTCGCTGATATTTAACGAAGGCAATAGGTGATTTTATGATAGTTGTTTGGGGGAGAGTTGAGGCGGTGCCAGAACATCTGGATGAAGTAAAACGAATTAGCCTGGAGCATGTGCACCGCTCTCGATCCGAACCCGGTTGTCTGCGCCACGGCGTTCACAGCGATGTAGAACACCTCAATGTGCTGGTCTTTTACGAGGAGTGGCAAGACATGGCGGCGTTGCAGGCCCATTTTCAGGTTCCCGCCGCGGGACAATTTGTGGCCGCATTACAGGGCCTGGTAATCGGTGAACCCGAGATTAAAATTTATGAGGCCAATTTGGCACGCTGAGCCATCGTCAGTCAATTCCCATTGTCGCCCAACTGTCTCCGTGTATATACTCGACGGCTGATAAACGGGTAGACAAGGACACCCTATGGCCAATATGAATGACGACCCCCGGATTGACCCCAGAATCAAGGCGACAATGGGCACCATGCCGTCCGGTCCGCTGCAAAACGTTGCCTCCAGGCAACAATTGCTGGAGCAAAACAATACCCCCGAATCAATAGCCGAGCGTGAACAGATGGAGGCCATGTTGCAGATGTTGGACAGCGAGGAGATTTCGCCGTCTGCGGGCCTGGATATCAGTACCCATGAGTTCACCTCCAGCCCGGATGGCAATTCCATCAAGGTCCAGTTTATTCGACCGCAATCCACCCAGAGCTTGCCCTGCGTGTATTACATACACGGTGGCGGCATGCAGTCCATGTCCTGTTTCTGGGGCATATACCGGGCCTGGGGAAAAATCATCGCGCAACAGGGTGTGGCCGTGGCCATGGTGGATTTTCGCAACTGTCTCACACCGTCTTCAAGCCCCGACGTCGCGCCTTTTCCGGCGGGATTGAACGATTGTGTATCCGGCCTGAAGTGGCTAGTTGGGCAAGCCGAAGAACTCAATATCGACCCGGGGAAAATCATCATTGCCGGAGAGAGCGGCGGTGGCAACCTCACCCTGGCCACCGGTCTACAGTTGAAGCGAGACGGAGACCTGGGTCTCATTCAGGGGCTGTATGCGCTTTGCCCTTATATTGCGGGCTCCTGGCCCCAGGAAAAATACCCATCCTCAACCGAGAATAATGGCCTGTTGCTAAACTTGCACAATAACCGTGGCGCCATGGCCTATGGCATAGAAGAGTTTGAAAATGCCAATCCACTGGCGTGGCCGGGGTTTGCCACGGTAGAGGACGTGAGTGGCTTGCCGCCAACAGTGATCAGCGTGAACGAGTGCGACCCACTGCGCGACGAGGGTATCGCCTTTTATCGCCTGCTGCTTGAAGCGGGGGTGGCCGCCCGATGCCGTCAGGTCATGGGCACTGTTCACGCCACTGAAATTTTCGCTGTGGCCTGTCCGGAGATAAGTCGGGAAACCGCCGCCAGTATCGCGCAGTTCTGTAGAGACTGAGCGCCGTGCCAGTAAGAACAGCCATTAACATGTGGCCGCTCTTCATGGGCTTGCTGCTGATAGGCCTCGCTGTCGGCGTACAAGGCAGTCTGCTGGGCTACCGAGCAGAACTGGAGGGTTTCCCGAACAGCGCTATCGGCCTGCTGATGTCATGCTATTTTGCCGGCTTCCTGGTCGGTTCGATCATGGCGCCCAAGCTAATCCACCGGGTGGGCCATATACGTATCTTTGCCGCGTTGTCGGCGGTGGCCTCGGTTACTATTTTGGTACACGCCCTGTATGTAAACCCCTGGAGCTGGGCGCTCATGCGTTTGCTGACCGGCTTCGCTTTTTCCTGCATTTATGTGGTCTCAGAGAGTTGGTTAAACCAGGCTGCCAGCAATGAAACCCGGGGGCAGATTCTGGCGATCTATATGACCACCATGATGACGGGTGTGTGCGCCGGGCAGTTTATGCTGGGCCTGGCCGACCCCCAGGGTTTCCAGTTATTCATCCTGATTTCTGTGCTGGTCAGCGTGGCGGCCGTGCCTATTTTACTCACCGCCATGACCACCCCGACTATTGAGGAGCAGGAACGCGTGAGCATCGCGCTTATCTGGCGCCGGGCACCCATGGGTGTGATGGGTATTATTTTGGCCCAGTGGTGCGCCAGTGTGATTTTTGGCATGGGCGCCGTCTACGCGGCTAAGCTGGGCATGAGTGTGGGTGAGGTGGCCTGGTTTATGGCGGCGGTGATGGGTGGTGGCATGATTTTTCAGTGGCCGCTGGGCAAGCTATCAGACAGTATGGACAGGCGCTGGGTAATGGGTGGCGCCAGTATTGTTGCCGCCATGGCCGCCCTTGCGGCCAGCCAGCAGGCGCATGCCTCCGTACTGCTGTATATTCTCGCGTTTATTTTTGGTGGATTTTGCCTGTCGCTCTACCCCCTGGTGGTGGCGCTCACCCACGATCACCTTCGCCCCAATGAGATCGTACCGGCCAGTGGCACCATCATACTGATTGGTGGGCTCACCTCGGTGACCGGGCCCATCAGCGTCGCTTTCTGGATGGAAAACTTCGGCCTGGAAAGTTTCTTTATTTCGCTGGCAGCGGGGCTTGGGCTGTTGGCGGTTATCAGCATCTGGCGTGTGCTGACCATCCCGGCGCTGCCTGAAAGGTACAAGACCGAGGCGACCTTACAGGCCCCGGCAACACCGGTGGGTATGGTGTTGCATGCGGAGAATGAGAGTGAGACTTAGCAAGACAAATAAGTACGTTCTCCCGGGGCTATGATAGGATAGCCCGCTGTCGACTGGGTCAGAATCTGGCGGCGCAAATCATGCTGGCAATATTCAAGGGAACGTAGAACGTGACACAAGCAATTACTATCGAGGCCGTGTGCGAACAGGAGCAGGGCACAATCCCCTCAAATCCGGGTTTTGGTGTCTATTTTTCCGACCATATGTTCGTGCAGTCCTACCACAAGGGCCGTGGTTGGGGCGATGCCGCCATCAAGAAATTGGAGAGTTTTTCCATTCATCCTGCTGCAGCCGTGCTGCATTATGGGCAGGAAATATTCGAGGGTTTGAAGGCCTACAAACGGCCCGACGGCGGTGTGAATCTGTTTCGTCCCGAGGAAAATATCAGGCGTTTTAACGACTCGGCACGCCGTGTGGTGATGCCCCAGGTCGATCAGGCGTTTCATTTACAGGCCCTGAAGTCCCTCATCTGTCTGGATAAAAGGTGGGTGCCCTCGGAGTCGGGCTCCTCCTTGTACATCCGTCCGGCGATGATAGCCACCAGCGCCAAGTTGGGCCTGGGAGCCAGTGCCGATTACCTGCATTTTATTATTACCGGCCCGGTGGGACCCTACTTCAAGGAAGGCTTTAACCCCGTCTCAGTTTATATTTCAGACTCCAGTCGCCGGGCAGTGATAGGTGGCATTGGTGAGGCAAAAACGGGCGGCAATTACGTGGCCAGCCTGTACATGAGTGAGAAGGTGGCCAAGCTGGGCTATACCCAGGTGCTGTGGCTGGACGCTATACACGGTAAATATGTCGAGGAGGTGGGTGCCATGAATATCTGCTTCGTCTACGAGGGCTCGCGCATTGTTACACCCAAACTCAGCGGCAGTATTCTCGCCGGTATTACCCGTGATTCAGTGCTCAAGCTGGCTCCCAGGTTGGGTTACGAGGTGGCCGAAGAGCTGTTGGATGTCAATGAAGTGCTGCGTGACATCGCGTCGGGAAAAATCACTGAAGCCTTCGGCTGTGGCACGGCGGCGGTTATTTCACCCGTGGGTAAGCTGGCTTTCAAGGGCCGGGAGTATGTCATCAACGACAATCTTGCGGGGCCGGTTTCACGCAACTTGTACGATGAACTGACCGGTATTCAATACGGTACCCGGGAAGACAGTTTCGGCTGGACAATGGCCCTGGATTGCGCCGGCTAAACACAGATAGAGCGATAGAGAGATGAAAGCACTGGTAAAAAAGGAGGCGCGCAAAGGGCTGTGGCTGGAGGATGTACCGCTGCCCAACGTCGGCATCAACGATGTTCTCATCAAGGTGAAGCGCACCGCCATTTGCGGTACTGACATGCACATTTACAACTGGGATGCCTGGGCGCAAAAAACCATACCGGTGCCCATGGTGGTGGGCCATGAATTCGTTGGAGAGATTGTTGAGGTAGGCAATAACGTCATTGATTTTCACCCGGGACAAATTGTTTCGGGTGAGGGCCATGTGGTGTGTGGCCGCTGCCGCAACTGTATGGCGGGGCGGCGCCACCTGTGCTCGCAAACCAGCGGTATCGGCGTGGACAGGCCTGGGGCTTTCGCCGAGTACCTGGTGCTGCCTATGTCTAACGTGTGGGAGCACACGGACGGCATCGACCTGGACGTCGCCTCCCTGTTCGACCCCCTGGGCAATGCGGTGCACACCGCTTTGCAATATGATTTGTTAGGCGAAGATGTGCTCATCACTGGCGCCGGCCCCATAGGCGCAATGGCTGCGGCTGTGTGCAGGCACGCTGGTGCCCGGCATGTAGTGATCACCGATGTTATCGATACACGGCTTGAAATGGCTGCCACCTTGGGTGCTACGCGCACAGTAAACCCCATGCGCGAGAACCTGGGCGACGTACAGAAAGAGCTGGGCATGTCCGAGGGCTTTGATGTGGGTCTGGAAATGTCCGGCAACCCCCAGGCATTTAACGACCTGCTGAACAATATGTGCCACGGTGGCAAGGTGGCAATCCTCGGTATTCCCAGTGAGGACACCGCCATAGACTGGAACAAGGTTATCTTTAATATGCTTACTCTTAAGGGTATTTACGGCCGGGAAATGTACGAGACCTGGTATAAAATGTCGGTGATGATCGACTCTGGCCTGGATATTTCACCGGTGATTACCCATCGCCTGTGCTACACCGATTTCCAACAGGGCTTTGATGTGATGAACAGCGGCGAGGCCAGTAAGGTCATTCTCAATTGGGAAGTGTAACGGAGAGTCGTCAATTATGAGCGATCGCTTTGCGGAATATATCGCCGGTGAACTGGCCGATATCGAATCAGCTGGCATGTTCAAGCACGAACGCCAGATAACCTCACCCCAGGGTGCCCATGTGGGCGTTGAGACCGGCGGTGAGGTACTAAACCTCTGCGCCAATAATTACCTGGGCTTGGCCCAGCACCCCGAGGTGAATGCTGCGGCGGCCCAGGGTTTACAGGACTGGGGTTATGGCATGGCCTCGGTGCGGTTTATCTGTGGCACTCAAACCTTGCACAAGCAACTGGAAGACCAGCTCAGTGAGTTTCTGGGCACCGAAGACAGCATTCTCTACCCCTCCTGCTTTGATGCCAACGGCGGCTTGTTTGAAGCACTGTTGAGTGCTGAGGATGCGATTATCTCCGATGAGTTGAATCACGCCAGCATCATTGACGGTGTGCGCCTTTCCAAAGCCAGCCGCTATCGTTACAAAAACAATGACATGGCCGATCTGGAGCGGCAATTGATGGCCGCCGACAAGGCCGGTGCACGTTTCAAACTGATCACTACCGACGGTGTGTTTTCCATGGACGGCTACATCGCCCGTCTGGATGACGTGTGTGACCTGGCTGAAAAATACGGTGCCCTGGTCCACTTTGACGATGCCCACGCCACGGGTTTTGTAGGCGCCGGTGGTCGTGGTACCCATGAGCTGCGCGGGTGTATGGACCGTATTGATATCACTACCGGTACGCTGGGTAAGGCCCTGGGCGGTGCCAGCGGCGGCTATACCGCGGCCAGCCGGGATGTTGTCGCCTTACTGCGGCAGCGCTCGCGACCCTATCTGTTTTCCAATACAGTGGCGCCGCCAGTGGTGGCTGGTGCCATCAAGGCACTGGAGATTGTTACCCGCTCCAATGACCTGCGCGACAAGTTGAGCAGAAATACGGCTACGTTCAGGGAGGGTTTGCAGCGCCTGGGCTTTGAGTTGTTACCGGGTGAACACCCCATTGTGCCGGTGATGCTGCACGACGCAGCCGTGGCAGCGAAGTTTGCCGACGCCATGTTGCAGCAGGGTGTTTATGTGGTGGCTTTCTCGTTCCCGGTGGTGCCCAGGGGCAAGGCCAGAATTCGCACACAGATGTCTGCGGCCCTGAGTGAGGATGATGTGGCCTATGCCTTACAGGCGTTCGCCCGGGTTAAACAACAGGTGCTGAGTTAACGGCCTTTACCAAAAAGTGGGGGAGTTATCGTCGTGGCGGCGGCCATGATCCTGCCGCCGGTCGTCCTTGTTGATTTCGAAGCGTACCTCGTCGCGCCGGTCTGAGTTTTCCCGGCGGTTGTCTTGGCGACGTTCTTTGCCCTTGTATTTGGTCTCTTCCGTGGAGCCCTCATCCTTCTCGATTTCCGGGCTCAGGCCCGGTGTCAGGTCGTGTGATTGGAAGGTGGACTTGGACATTTTTCAATTACCTGAATTTTTTTGTCGCAAAAGACAATTATAGAT
>Ga0209987_10001110_pt1 | contig 14488 bp, 12 predicted proteins | sample N074metaG_FD_182134 | JGI IMG/M metagenome (GOLD analysis project Ga0209987, IMG submission 182134) | Deep subsurface microbial communities from Kermadec Trench to uncover new lineages of life (NeLLi) - N074 metaG (SPAdes) (version 2) | ecosystem: Environmental > Aquatic > Marine > Ocean trench... | reverse complement strand
TGGTAGCCATATTGAGCACAACTGGTTGCCATCGACACCGTAATAGGGCTGGTCATGGTGCCAGGGGGTTAGCTCGCGAGTACCCGGTTCCTTTACCAGTACGTGCTCGTGATAGATGCGCGCAGTTTTCGACTGCATCAATCGCGCGGCAATTTCGGCTGCCGGAGAATTCATAATAAAATCGCGGTATTCGTCGATGCGCTGCCAGTTGCAATAGTCATCATAGAATCCGCCGGGTTCGCCTTTTTTGGTATAAACAGTATGATCAGGGCCTGGATCGGCAAAGTTTTTATCGACACCGTCGGCGAGCTTATCTAACCAGCTTTGCGCAAATACACCAGTTAAACACACGGCACCTCTGCGCTCGAATTCGTCGACCAGCGAATCAGGTATATTTACGCTGGTCATGAGCGTACTGGAACCGTCCCAGCGCCGGTTTCAGTACCGCTACGTCCCCAAAACAGCTTACGCACCGCCACGCTGTTTTTCAGGTCTTGCTGCTCGCTGTAACACAACACCGGCACCAGGCGAGGTCGTGTTCCAGCTACCCGGGTTACCCTGTGTATGGTCGCCTGCCCTCCGAATATCAGAAGCGTCCTGGCGCTAAATGGTAATTCGATCACCTGGTCGCGGTCGCCATTCAGGACCGCGGAAACTATCTCTTTCTCATTAGCGAGGCCGCGAATTCGTGGCACGTATTCAAAGGCGCCGCCAGACTCGGGTGCCTGTAACATCAGGGTTACGGTGAACTCGGATTCGTCAAAATGCCAGCCATGTTCACCACCTTCGACAAATACGTTGATCGAACAGGCACCAAGCGGGTCGGCGAATCGATAGAATTTATCCTTGCCAAGCACGAATCCGATAAAATCCATCAGCGGGTCCCAGAGATATAACCGGCGTAAATGGGTATCCTCGGCAATCTGGTCGTAGGCAACCGATCCGACAAAAGTCTGCTCCTGGCGCTGCGAGACATCGTCGGCAGATACATTCGGGTCGTCTTCGGTGAGGTAGGCGTTATGCGTACTTTTACAGAAATAGGCCTGGCTCGAGATTGCGTTAGCCTCTTCTGTGAGAACTTTGTGAGCTTCGGGCGTAATGAATTCAGGCAGTATACAAAGGCCCGTTTCCAGGTAGCGTAGACGACATTGCTCGGCAAAGGCCCTGCTCTCGGTGCACTCAAGATCGGCTATCGGGTAGCGCTGCAGATCTACCATTTCGGCAGCAGGGATAGTCATCATTTTCAACTTGTTCATTTCACCATTTTCTCAATTATCCAGGATCGAGAATTTAAACGATCTAGTCGGGTAAAAGCAATACCCCGTCTGTTGATATTGTGCAACAGGCCGCTGTTCAATTGCCAGGACTATCCACCATCAGGTATTTGCAATTACGGCCCGACTTATCCATGCACTTGACTATTCGTAGGGTATGATAGCCCTATGTCTGGATTAAACGTTCTGTTCCTGTTCAGCGATGAACACCGCCGCGACGCACTCGGTTGTTATGGTCACAACCTGGTGCAAACTCCCAACCTGGATAGCCTGGCCAAACGCGGCACCCGCTTCAGCAATGCCTACACGCCGTCGCCGATTTGTGTGCCAGCGCGCGCATCGCTGGCAGCCGGGGATTATGTGCACAAGACCCGTTGCTGGTCTAACGCCCAGGCCTACCAGGGTGAGCCAGAAAGCTGGGGACACCGGCTACAGGCGCAGGGCCATCGGGTCGACTCGATCGGTAAGCTGCACTACCGGGCAAAAGAATTCGACAATGGTTTTGATAACGAAATTCTACCGCTTTATATCCGCGATGGTGTCGGCTGGGTTAAAGGTCTTTTGCGCGATCACGAGACAGTGCTCGACTGCTCGATCTATGCCCGGGAGATTGGCCCCGGCGATGACAGCTACACGACCTACGACCTCGGCGTGACCGATAAAGCCTGCGACTGGCTCCGGGAAAGTCAAAATACCGGGGCTGAAAAGCCCTGGGCACTGTTTGTCTCCTGGCTGCGTCCCCATTACCCATTGACCTGTCCACCCGAATTCTACCATCTGTATCCGCTCGACGAACTGGATACGGCGCGGTTTACCGCACCAGGGCACCAACTTCGGCACCCGGTATTAAAAATCGTGCGTAATAATTTTAACTACGACGATTTCTTCACTACGCAGACACGCCAGGTAGCACGCGCCTCGTATTATGGTCTTTGTAGCTTTCTCGATCATCAGGTGGGCCGCGTAATGACCGCGTTGGAGGCGAGCGGGCAGGCCGACAATACATTGGTTATCTACACCAGCGATCACGGCGATCACAACGGTGATCGCGGGCTATGGACCAAGATGACGCTCTATGACGAATCGGCAGCAGTGCCGATGATCATTGCGGGCCCGGGCATTCCGGAAAATAAAATCGTATCGACACTGACCTCGCTGATCGATATTTACCCGACCATTTTACAAGGCGTCGGCGCCGAGGACGATAACCACCGACGCCCGGGTATCGCGCTGCAGGAGCTGGCTAAAGGCGACGATTTTGACCGGCCCATTCTCAGTGAATACCACGATGGCGGGTCACCGACAGGTATGTTCATGCTACGCAATGCAGGCTGGAAATATAATTATTACCCGGGCTACCCGCCCGAGCTGTACGATATGCAGGACGATCCAGGCGAACTGGCCGATCTCGGCGAGTCGAAAGCGCATGCAGATATACGCGCGCAATGCCATCGGCAATTGTTAAGCCTGGTGGAACCCGAAGCCGCGAACAAACAAGCGTTCGCCGATCAGGCGGCCAAGATCGAAGAACTCGGCGGGGTCGAAGCGCTGATGAATTCTGAACAGTTTGATTTCACCCCGGTGGAGAGTTAATCATTGCTACATGTTTGTGTTCTCGCAAAGGTGCAGAGCAGGCAAAGGAAAGGTATAGATAAATATACCTATTATAACCGTCGGCAATTCATTCTACCGGGGCATTGAATTTTCAAAAAAACTCCGCCTGCCCTGCGCCTCTGCGAGAGCCTATATACATCCCTACTTTCTTGGAAGGTTTTGACGATCCTGCCTGCAACGGGTGCTTGCCTGATTCTCCTGCTGGTAATATAGTGTAACTTCCTCAACGGGGTGCTCGATTGAGCTGAGAGGTGTGCCTGGGTTGTACCAATGGCACAGGCGCCAACCCGATGAACCTGATCCAGTTAATGCTGGCGTAGGGATGTGAGCGAATCATCAGTATTCCCCCATCTCTCCTTTTTTACTCGACTAGATGGAGAAATTCATGCAACTCATTAATCGCGTCACAAGCGTAACTTTCCTGTGCCTGTTTTTTGCCTATGCAGCACAGGCAGCCACACCAACGCTGGTGATCTATACCTATGATTCATTTACCAGCGAATGGGGGCCCGGTCCCCAGGTTAAAAAAGCATTTGAACAGCAATGCAGTTGTACGCTCGAGATGACCGGCCTCGAAGACGGTGTGTCCATTCTCAATCGCCTGAAACTCGAAGGTAAAAATACCAGGGCTGATATCGTACTCGGTATCGATACCAATTTGACTGCCGAGGCGCGTGCAACAGGGCTGTTCGAAGCGCATGGGATGTCGCTGGAAAACTCGGCATTACCGGACCCCTGGGATGACAGTATGTTCCTGCCTTACGATTACGGTTATTTTGCGTTTGTTTACAACCAGGAATTGCTAAAAAATCCGCCAGACAGCATGAAGCAGCTGGTTGAAGACCCAAGGGGGCCGACGATTCTGATACAGGACCCGCGCACCTCGACGCCGGGACTGGGTTTACTGTTGTGGATAAAGAAGATTTACGGCGAGCGGGCCCCTGAGGCCTGGGCAAAATTATCAGATCGGATTGTAACGGTCAGCAAGGGCTGGAGTGAAGCCTACGGATTGTTTCTCAAGGGCGAAGCCGACATGGTACTGAGCTATACCACCTCACCGGCCTATCATATCATCGCTGAGCAGGATCGACGTTTTGCAGCCGCTCGATTTTCAGAAGGCCACTATCAGCAGATCGAGGTTGCAGGACTGGTTAAGAGCAGCCAGCAAAAGGAACTCGGCCGTGAATTTCTGGCGTTCATGCTGAGCGATCGTTTCCAAAGCCTTATCCCGACAACCAACTGGATGTACCCTGCGACGCTGGAAGCTTCTAAATTGCCGCAGGAATTCAACGCATTGATCGATCCGTCTCCGGCGCTGCTGTTCGATGACAAGACGGTGGCACGCGAACGCAAGGCATGGGTCAACGAATGGCTCGAGACCATGGTAAAGTAATGTGACTCAAACCGAGCGTTCAGCCTACCTGGTGATTGCGATATTGGCCGTATTAGTGCTAGCGCCAATGGGGGGCCTTCTGAGCCTTGGCCGGTTACCGGGGTTCGAACCACAGGACCTGCAATTCTGGCAAAGTACCTATATACGCAGGGTCATATTCTTCAGTCTCTGGCAGGCATTGTTATCGGCGCTGTTGAGTGTCGTCCCGGCGATACTGGTAGCACGCGCATTTGCGCTTAATGGTAATTTTCCATTTCGTTCGTTGTTATTGCGTTTATTTGGATTGCCGTTAGTCGTGCCATCGGTGGTCGCGGTGATGGGAATCGTCTCGGTTTATGGCAGTGGCGGGTGGATTCCACTCGGCCGTTCGCTCTATGGTTTGAATGGTATCTTGCTGGCGCACGTATTTTTCAACCTGCCACTGGCGGTAAGACTGTTGCTGCCGCTCTGGCAGGGGATTCCCCGGCACCACTGGGAACTGGCTGAGCAAATGGGGTTTAGCGGATGGCATCGCTGGCGATATCTCGAGTGGCCGGCAATAAGAGAGGGTTTACCGGGTGTCCTGCTACTCGTATTCATGCTCTGCCTGACCAGTTTCGCGGTGGTGCTGACACTCGGTGGCGGCCCGAAAAGCACCACCCTGGAAGTCGCAATTTATCAGTCGTTGCGGTTTGACTTTGATCCGGTGCAAGCGGTGGTGCTCGCGTTATTGCAGTTATCTTTATGCCTGCTGGTTGCAGTCGTTATACTCAAAATGCAAAAACTGCCGGAGGTAGAAATTTCGATTTCTTCTCCAGCCAGCGAATCGAGGGATTATCGCAGCCTACTGAATCGATTGGTGATACTGGTAGCGGGTATCTATGTCGGGCTGCCGCTGGCTTCCCTGCTGATCGATGCGCTGTCGGGACCGTTGGCGCAGGTGGTTACTAACGAGTACATCTGGCAGTCGGCGGGCAAAACGCTGATGCTCGGCCTGGGCGCAGCTGTGTTGTCGGTAACCGCAGGCTGGTTTTTACTGGGCGCCAGTAGTCAACTGGCTAACCGGGGACAGCTCCGACGGGCGAGACTGGTCGAGATTTCCGGCTCTATCATCTATGTCGTGCCGCCGCTGGTGCTTGGTACCGGTACCTTTGTCCTGTTGTCGGATTATATCGATGTTTTCTCCTGGGTTTACCCAATAGTTATCGTCATCAATGCAATGATGGGGTTGCCGTTCGTGATACGATCACTCGGCCCGGCAATGCGTCAAAATCAGATGCGATACCAAAATTTATGTAGCAGCCTCGCTCTCAGCGGATGGAACCGCTTCATCTTCATCGACTGGCCGTTACTACGGCGATCGATAGGCCTGTCCGCTGCACTGGTTGCTGCACTGGCGATGGGTGATCTCGGAGTCATCGCCTTGTTTGGCACTCCCAATACTGCAACCCTGCCGTTATTAATATACCAGCAACTCGGTGCCTATCTGATCCCGCAGGCCACCGCGACCGCTCTATTACTCCTCGGTCTGTGTCTGCTGGTGTTCTGGATCATTGAACGCTACATCGGTGGCAAAGATGATGCTTGAAATCGGAGCGCTTCGCTATCAGTTTCCCGGCGCTGATCCCGAAATCATGCAATTCGACCTGTCGGTAGCAGCCGGTGAAGTGCTAAGCCTGATTGGCCCCAGTGGCTCCGGTAAATCTACCCTGCTTAATTTGATCGCCGGTTTTCTCAAGCCGGATAGCGGGCATATTCATGTGGATGGAGAGGCTATCGAGCATTTACCGATTGCGCAACGACCGGTAACAATAGTTTTCCAGCAACACAATTTATTTCCTCATCTCGATCTTTACACCAATGTGGCCCTGGGCGTAGATCCGTCGCTGAAGCTTTCCACGGAGCAGGATCAGTTGATCGAAGATGCGCTCGACTCGCTGGCTCTCAGCGGACTGGAAAAACGTAAACCTGGTGAATTATCGGGCGGGCAGCGACAGCGGATTGCGCTTGCCCGTGTGCTGGTGCGAGAGCGCAAGGTGCTGCTGCTCGACGAGGCCTTCGCGGCACTTGGACCCGCACAGCGGGAAGAATTGATTGTGCTGGTGAAAGCGCTGGTAGAGAGAAAAAAAATGGCAGCGCTACTGGTTAGCCATCAACCTCGAGATGCACTGATCGCATCCGATCGAACTGCATTTGTTCAAAACGGACGCATTATTGCCTTACAGCCTACGCGCCAGTTACTCGAAGAGACTGATCTCGTGGAAGTGCGTAGTTACCTGGGGTCGCTGTAAATTATTTAGCCGAATCGGGGGCCTGGTATTAGATTCCGGGACGCCGGATTGCTGCTTGCGCAGGAATGACGGTTTTTAACAATTTGGAGCCGCTATCGGATTATCTTCTGCGAGGCTTGCCACCAATTGCACTCGTCACTTCGTCGGCGGCGCGTTTGACCTTGGGGCCAAGTTCGGAAATGACATGATTGGGAAATCGTACGGTTGGCCCTGAAACCGAGATGCCCGCTATGGCCTCGCCGAAGCTATTGTAGACACTAGACGCCACACATCGCATGCCGGAGTAACGTTCTTCATCGTCTATCGACCAGCCGCGTTTTCGAGTCTGGTTAAGATCGTTGTGAAGCTCCTCTAACGAAGTTAAGGTCTTCTGGGTAAATTCGGGCTGGCCCTTCAGGCGCATTATTTTTTCCACCTCTCGCTGCGGCATATCGGCAAGCAGGGACTTGCCGATACCCGACGAGTGCATGTGGCCACGGGTGCCGGGACCGAAGAAGGCACGAATTGGATTTTGGGTTTCGACCTGGTCGACAAACACGACGTCGCCGCTATCGGCGATACCGAGGTTTGCAGTTTCACCGGTTTCTTCCATCAGCCGGCGTAGGGTCTTTCGTGCCGCCTCGACCAGGTTAGTGCGCATCAGGTAAGTGTTACCGATTCGAAAGACCTCGATTCCAATCATCCATTCCTGGGTGGATTCGTCGAATTCGACAAAACCGTGTTTTTGCAAGGTCGACAATATGCGGTGGGTGGACGAGACCGGCATTTCAGTCCGCACCGCCAGGTCCGAGAGCGCTATATTGCGTGCCTTTGCCAGTTCGCGTAACAGCGTGAGACCACGATCGAGAGCCTGCACCGTGCCGGGCGCCCTGTCTCCGGCAACCGACCTGGGACGTCCGCGTGGACGTTTGTGGGAAACTTGTTTCATTGGCAGCCTACCTTCTTTTGGACGAATACTCGCATTTTTCGGCTTGATTCGCTGAAAATAATTTTTCTTATAAATAATTATTTTATTTTTTGGAAAAATATAAATAGTTAAAAAACAGTAGTTTATCTATTTATTTTAATTAATGGAAAATATTTTCAGAAAAATTGATAAATATTATAGATGATTTATATTTGATCCAACTATAAATCGATATGGAACCGACATGACTGGTCAAAATCCTGTTTTTATCCCAGGCCCGACGAATATACCGGATCGTCTGCGGGCGGCTATGAATATCCAGACCTCCGACCACCGCGCGCCGGACTTCGTTAATCTGCTGACCCCACTGCTTGGCGACCTGAAAAAAGTGTTCAAGACCGAGACCGGAACAATCATAACCTTTCCCGGGAGTGGCACCGGTGGCTGGGAAGCTTCGATTACCAATACCCTCTCGCCCGGCGACAAGGTGCTGGTAGCCCGCTATGGGATGTTTTCACACAAGTGGATCGATCTCTGCCAGCGCCACAAGCTAGATGTCATAGTGATCGAATGCGACTGGGGCACCGGTGCGCCGGCGCAGCGTTATGCCGAGCACCTGGCTGCCGATAGCGATCATCAAATCAAGGCGGTATTAGCGACTCATAACGAGACCGCCACCGGTGTTCGTAGCGATATTAGCGCGATACGCAAGGCGATGGATGCGGTGAATCATCCAGCCATGCTGTATGTCGATTGTGTCAGTTCGTTAGCCTCGATGGATTTCCGCATGGATGAGTGGGGTGTCGATCTTGCAGTTTCGGGTTCGCAAAAAGGATTTATGCTGACCACTGGCATGGCGATTGTCGGCGTCAGTGAAAAAGCAATGGCTGCCTGTGAAACGGCTCTATGTCCCCGTTGTTATTTCGATTTCCGTATCATGGCAAATGCCAACGCCTCGGCAGGCTTTCCCTATACGCCGCCGGTGCCATTGTTGACCGGTCTACGCGCCAGTCTCGATATGTTATTTGAGGAAGGTCTCGACAAGGTATTTGCGCGCCACTTTCGCATCGCCGAGGGCATACGCAAGGCGGTTCACGCCTGGGGTATGAAATTATGCGCGGTATCACCCGATCTCTACTCGGATACGGTCAGCGCTATCTACGTTCCCGAGGGTTTCGATAGCGATGTGCTGACCAACCATGCCTTTGATAAATACAGTGTTTCTTTTGGCGTTGGCCTCGGCGAGATGGCAGGCAAGGCATTTCGTATCGGTCATCTCGGGTCGATGACCGATGTGATGGCGCTGTCAGGTATTGCCGCTATCGAAATGGCGATGAAGGATCTCGACTATCCAGTCGAACTGGGTTCCGGGATCTCGGTTGCACAGGAGTACTATCGTAAAACTACCAGCATTGCCCAATCCCGGGCTGCTTGAGGACAATGTGATTAATATGACTAAAACCAAACCAATCTACACCATGTCGAACACCAACCAGTTGTATATCCCGACATTTGACGACGTGAAGGCGGCGCATAAACGAATAGCCCCGCATATCCACCGTACACCGGTTCTGACCTCCAGCTATTTAAACAACCTGACCGGCGCCGAGCTGTTTTTCAAATGCGAGAACTTTCAGAAGGCCGGTGCGTTCAAGGTGCGCGGCGCTTCCAACGCGGTGTTCGGCCTGTCGGATGAAAAGGCGGCCAGAGGCGTGGCGACACATTCTTCCGGCAACCACGCGCTGTCACTCAGCTACGCGGCCGGGCGTCGCGGTATCCAGGCCACAGTGGTGATGCCAAACACTGCACCCGAGGCAAAAAAAGCAGCGGTGCGCGGATACGGTGGCGAAGTGCACGAGTGTGAGCCATCCCTTGCTGCGCGTGAGGAAATGCTCGAAAAGCTGATAGCAAAAACTGGCGCAGATTTTGTGCATCCCTATAACGACCACCGGGTTATAGCCGGGCAGGGCACCTGCTCGCTGGAGCTATACCAGGATGTCGCCCAGCTCGACGCCGTGGTGGCACCGATTGGTGGCGGAGGGATGATTTCAGGTACCTGCCTGACCATGTCGAATGTATCTCCAAAAACTAAAATTTATGCCGCGGAACCGAAGAACGCTGACGACGTGTATCGTTCGTTTCACGCCGGGGAGATGATCGAAGATGATGCCCCGCAAACCGTCGCGGATGGTTTGAAGGTAAGCCTGCGTCCGCGTACCTGGCACTTTGTTTCGACCTTCGTTAGCGACGTGCTGTTGGCCAGCGAAGAAGAAATCATCGACGCCATGTACCTCACCTGGCAGCGTATGAAGATTGTTATCGAACCGAGCAGTGCGGTGGCGCTGGCAACGATTCTGAAAAATAAACAGCTGTTTGAGGGTAAACGCGTTGGCGTAATCATTACCGGTGGTAATGTAGATCTGAAAAAACTTCCCTGGATGAATTCCTAAAATTACTGGAGCAATAAATAATGAATGCAATTACAAAATCCGCAGATTTCGTGGTCGGCCTGAATATCCCGGCCGAAATTGGCATGGCTGCCGAAGACGTCTGCACACCAGCGTTAATCATTGATCTCGACGCGTTTGAGAACAATGTGCGGATAATGGGTGACTACATCAAGGCAAAGGGGCTGCGACACCGCGCCCACGCCAAGACCCACAAGTCCGTTGATATTGCCCTCTACCAAATTGAGCATGGAGGCGCCTGCGGGGTTTGTTGCCAGAAGGTTTCCGAAGCCGAGGCAATGGTTGCGGGCGGAATTAAAGATGTGCTGGTTTCCAACCAGGTTGTCGACCCGGCTAAACTGGACCGGCTGGCGATGATGGCAAAGGATGCCAGGGTCCTGGTCTGTGTCGATGATCTCGCCAATATCGATGATATTTCAGCAGCGGCGGTGAAGCACGACGTCACCATCGAGTGCCTGGTCGAAATCGATTGCGGGGCAGGACGCTGCGGTGTCGCCTGGGGTGATCCGGTTATCGAACTGGCGAAAAAGATCGATGCCAGTGACGGCCTCCAATTTTCCGGGATCCAGGCTTACCAGGGTGCAGCCCAGCACGTGCATGATTTTGAAGATCGCAGGGCGCAAATCGATATCGCGATCAAACAGGTGGAGGATACCGTCGAAATGTTGAAAGCCGAAGGGCTCGAATGCGACATCATCGGTGGGGCCGGCACTGGCACCTATTATTTTGAAGGTACCTCGGGTATTTATAATGAAATGCAGTGTGGATCGTATATCTTCATGGACGCGGACTACCAGCGGGTCAAGGACGATGGCGGTAATTTCATCCATGAATTCGAGAACAGCCTGTTTATCTGGACTTCAATTATGTCGAAAGCCAAGGCCGAAAAGGCAATTTGTGACGCGGGCCTGAAAGCACAAAGCGTCGATTCGGGATTACCGGTAATATTTGGGCGTGCCGATATCGAATATATCAAGTGCGCTGACGAGCATGGCGTGATCACTGATCCGAACAATTCATTGAAGCTCAATGACAAGCTTAAGTTGATCCCGGGCCATTGCGACCCGACCTGCAACGTTTACGACTGGTATGTGGGAATTCGCGACGGCAAGGTGGAATGTCTCTGGCCAGTGACCGCACGCGGCATGGCGTTTTAACCGTGTTTGTAATCACCGAACAGGTCTGTAAGCAGGTGATTGGCCGCGGCGATGCGTTTGCGGCCGTGGAAGCGGTGTTTGCCGCGATGGCCAAAGGCGATGCCTGGAATTTCCCGGTGGTTCGAGAAGCGATTGGCTATGCCGATGCATTGTACGGGTTCAAATCGGGGTTCGATAAAGCCGGTCTCTCGCTCGGCCTGAAATCGGGTGGATACTGGCCTGGCAATATGAAAAAAGGCCTGACTAATCACCAGTCGACGATATTCCTGTTTGACCCGGATACCGGGCAGTTACAGGCGCTGGTCGGTGGCAATTACCTGACCGCGGTGCGAACCGCTGCGGCAAGTTCGGTATCAATTGCGCATCTGGCGCGCAAGGATGCCAGGGTGCTCGGCATGGTTGGTGCGGGTCACCAGTCGACATTCCAGTTGCTCGCGGCACTGGAGCAAAGAGACTTTGAAAAAGTAATTGGCTGGAATCTGCACGCGCCAGAGCTGGAAAAATTGTCAATAATTGCCAATCAGAAAGGCCTGGTCTTTGCAGCAGTCGAGCGCGAGCAGCTGGCTAGCGAAGCAGACGTGATAATTACCATCACCTCTGCCCACGAATCATTGATCATGAAAGACTGGGTAAAACCAGGATCGCATATCGCCTGCATGGGTACCGACACCAAGGGCAAACAGGAGGTTGATCCTGAGTTAATCGCACAGGCCAGCGTGTTTACCGACGAAATAGCCCAGTCCATCACCATCGGCGAAACCCAGCACGCGATTGCCAGCGGCCTGATCGGTGAAAACGATATTACCGCGATCGGCGATGTCATCAACGGTACTCATCCGGGTCGAACCAGCGATGCGGAAATCACGCTGTTCGATGGTACCGGTGTGGGATTACAGGATCTGGCAGTTGCCTCGGCGTCGGTGAAACTTGCGTTAGAGCAGGGGTTGGCTCAGGAAGTGACGCTTTAATATTCCCATTCCGGTCTCAAAATCCGGCACCACTCCGGTCTCAAACCCCGCGTCATTCCGGCCCCCGAGCCGGAATCTATTGACTGACTGGCGGTGGGCATGATCCTGGTTTGAAATCTGTTCTTTACTGGAAAAATGAATAGAATTAGCATCCTTCACTCTAATCAGTGGTGCTTAGGTCACCCGGTCCTCCAATAATATGAAAAACCTGAATTATGCTGCCGCGCATGAGACTTTGCGTATCAGCGCCAAGCGATTCGAGCGCTCACCCTATACCGACAAATATACCCGCGACGATATGGTTTTCGGCGTTTACTGCCGTCGGTTTTACCCCTTATCGACCGGTGAAGACCCGATAGAACAATACTGGAAACTGAGACGCCAGGTTATGCTTTTCGATGTGCCGGAAAAGCCACTTGATATTAAAGGCCCGGACGCGGTCGCCTTGCTGGAGCGCGTATTTAGCCGCCACATAGACAGCCTAGAAATCTGGCGCGCACGCTATACGCTGGCCTGTACACCGCAGGGCGGAATTTTAATGGACGGTGTCCTGATCCGCCTGGCAGAGGACCACTTCTGGTATGTTCAGGCCGACGGCGAATTCGAATCCTGGCTACATGCCCATTCGCAGGGTCTTGACGTGACAATCTTCGATCCCAAATCCAGGGTGTTACAAATTCAGGGGCCTAAATCGCTCGAAGTGCTGCAAGCTGCAACAGGCAAACCGGTACCCGAAGGTTTCAGGTACTTTCATGCCGGCAAGTTTGATCTTGGTGGCCAGGAACTTTTGGTGACCCGTACCGGTTGGACTGGCGAACTGGGTATTGAAATTTATAGCGATGGCGAGAATACCGATCATCACGCGCTGTGGGATCATTTGATGGCTGCCGGTGAGCCCAGTGGCATGGCCTTCAGTAGCGCAGAGTCGATGGGAATTCGCCGGCTGGAAGCCGGGATACTCGATAATGGCACCGACATTGATCCCTCTATGACCCCCTACGAGGCCGGAATCGGTGCTTTCGTCGACCTTGATAAAACGGATTTTATAGGTCGGGACGCGCTCGCGAAAGCAGACCAGGATTGCCTGCTATGGGGCCTGACCTGCGGGGAGGCAATCCCATTTGCGGGTCTGAAGGTGCTCGACGGTAATGCAGAAGTCGGACGTATGACAGCAGGTGCGTGGACACCTTACCTGGACACCGGAATCGGATTTGTGCGATTTCAGCAGAAGGGTGATTGGCAGAGCCGTAAGCTCACGCTTCGCACCCGTGAAGGCAGTCAACACGCCTGTGGAATCGTCTCCCTGCCTTTTTATGATACGGAAAAGAAAATTCCGAGGGGCGGTTCGATCTGATCCCATTACTCGCGCTATTTTTCTATTTAGATCAATGCTAGTTGATTTTGAAGAACTGGATTACCAGCAAACACCGCTCGGTGATATTAGTTTGCGGCGTCGATCGGAACCCAGGCTCGGCGGAAAGACCCTCTACGAGGTCAGGCTTGGCGAGGAGTTTTTAATGTCCAGCCTGTTTACCGAAGCCGAGGTTCAACTGGCCAGGCTTGGACTTGCCGAACTCGAAGGCGGTGAACTGAATATCGTCGTCGGGGGCCTGGGACTGGGTTATACCGCGGTTGCCGTACTGGAAAACCCGTCGGTACGATCACTGGCAGTTATCGAGGTAATGGCGCCGGTGATCGACTGGCACCGCCGGGGACTGGTGCCACTCGGTAGTCGACTGGTTTCAGATGCCCGATGTAGCCTGGTTCATGCAGACTTTTTTGAACTCGCTAGCGCATCCAGCACCGGTTTCGATGGCCTGGGAACTATCAGGCCGGTCGATGCGGTTTTGCTCGATATTGACCATTCGCCGAGCCACTGGCTCAACCCGGCAAACAGTACATTTTATTCGCAGCAGGGGCTCGAGAAGCTTGCAGGAAAAATCCTAAGTGGTGGAATTTTCGGATTGTGGTCTAACGATCCTCCCGAATCCGAATTCCTGGGGCTACTCGACAAGGTGTTCGAGTCAGCGCGTGCTCACATCGTCAACTTCCCGAATCCGTATACCGGTGGTGAGTCGTCTAACACGGTTTACCTGGCCCGAAAAGCATAAGGTCTCGCTTAAACAATAATTAACCCAAATATCAACCCCGGGATTATTCTCAGCGCCCGCATCAGTCTCTGGATTACACGGAAAGGGATTTATTGCGAATACTACCCCTCAATTTCATCCGTATCGTATTGCCCGGATATCCGTCGGCGTATATGTGACCAGGACATGCCAACCGCCAAAACGCCGCTGAGGATAAATTCGACTACCCAGACAATAATCGATGTGTTATCCAGCGCCAGCAGTCCCCATTCGATTAACAGCCAGATCATAACGGCGAAAAAAGCAGCGGCCAGAAGCGTGCCGAATGCACCCAGCGAGTTCCAGGT
>Ga0209987_10001109_pt1 | contig 14511 bp, 13 predicted proteins | sample N074metaG_FD_182134 | JGI IMG/M metagenome (GOLD analysis project Ga0209987, IMG submission 182134) | Deep subsurface microbial communities from Kermadec Trench to uncover new lineages of life (NeLLi) - N074 metaG (SPAdes) (version 2) | ecosystem: Environmental > Aquatic > Marine > Ocean trench... | reverse complement strand
TATCGCACCCTCTTCGGGCCCCGCCGCGAGGCCGCCACGCCGGCCGGACGGCCCCCGCGGACCACCCAGAACCGATCACCCAAAATCAAAGCTCCTATCAGTAGAATTGGAATAGGACGCCATCGAACGTGCCGGCGGGCGCAATTGCACGCCCGGGCCCGAAATCGCGACAGCGGTTAGACAATAGCAGCTGATGCAGGGGCGTCTCGAACTCGCTGGACCAGTACACGAGTATTGTGCGAAGAATGACCCGCGCCAGGCCGGCGCCACGGGCAGGTACCGACCGGCGTACGCTACGACGGCGCCTGTCGGTACAGCTGCTCGTAGCTGTCGAGGACGCGATCGATGTTGAGGTTGTCGAGCACCCATGCCCGGCCCTTGGGTCCCATCGCATCGAGCCTCTCCCTGTCGCCCAGCAGTTCGGCGATGGCCGCGGCGGTCGCGTCGGGGGTCGCATCCACGATCACCGCACCACCGCTGGATTGCAGCTCCGGCCAGATGTCCACAGCACGTGTGGTGATCACCGGCGTCCCGCACGCAAGCGACTCGACCAGCACGAATCCCCAGTTCTCCTGGAACGTAGGCAGCACGAAAACGTCGGCGGCCTCATAGAGCGACAGCTTCTCGCTGCCCGATACGAACCCGACGAAGTGAACGCGGTCGCCGAGATCACGCTGCTCCACGAGCCCACGCAGTTGTTGCTCGTAGTCCGGCTCGCCGGTGCCCGCGATCAGGAACCGGCACGCGAGACCCCTATCGCGCAGCCGCGCGGCAGCTTCGATCAGGACGTCCAGACGTTTCTTGGGGTGCAACCGGCTGACAAACAACACGACCGGCTCGCCGTCATCGCCCATCTGGGCCGCGAAGCGGCGTCGCGCGATCTGGGGGCCCGGGAGTTGCTGGTACTCGGCGAGGTCGAAGATGAGCGGCACGACCGCCGTCCGACCTCGGGGGAACCAACGGCTGGACTGGTCGGCCTCTGCCTGGGCGGTGCAGTGGACGGCCCGGGCCCGTTCCAGCAGACGCCGACCGCCCATCGCGAGATAGACCCGTTTCTTGAGACGCTTCTGGGCCATGCACCAGTCGTCGAGCATGCCGTGGATGCTGATGAAATACGGCACGCCGGCAGCCAGGGCGAGCCGTGCGAGCGGCCGACAAGCGAGGTCCCACGGCACGTGCAGGTGAACGACGTCGGCTCGCGCGAAGACATCACGGACCACCGCACTGTTCGCACTGCCCAGGCCCGGCAGGACGCCGGTCGGTGCCGCAAGCGTGATCACCTGGGGGTTGCCGTCGGCCCAGTCATCCGGCACGTCGGTGCTGTCAAAGGTCAAGAGTGTCACGGAGTGGCCCCGAGCCGCCAGCGCACTGCACATGTCCAGCACCGCCCGCACGACGCCGCCCTCTTCGAGCCGAATCCGCGCCATGTAATGAACAATTTCCACGGATCTGTGATGTGCTCCCCGCTAGCCATACCGGCGACGACGCAGGCGGGTTCGCGGAGATGGGCTCCGGTTTGGACGGTTATGCGGACACTTGGCGTTATCTTAGCTGGGACCTGATGACCTACCGAGTGTTCAGCGTGCGACGACGACGGCTGATGGCGACCCCGGAACAGCCCGGGCAGTTGCGTCTGGCGGCGCTGGGCCTGCTGCATCCGGTCAGCCGACGCCGCCGCTTCTATCAGCGAATGTTGGGCCTGGCCATGCGGCTGGGCATCGACGGGCTGTTCGCGCAGCGGGCCGACGACCCGCTGCCGGACCCGGGTATCAGTAACCTGTTGCGCGAACTGGGGTCGATCCTGGACCAGCCCGATCTCGAGGCCGCCGTGTTCTGGCCGCCCGAGACCAGTCGGGGCCGGGTCTACCTGCACTTGTTCGATCGCCGGCAGCGTGCGTGCCGACCGGTCGGTTTTGCAAAGGTCTCGTTGGACGACATCAATGACAAGCGGCTCGAGCACGAAGCCACGGTACTGAACGAACTGGCGCGAAAGCCCAGTGATGCTCTGCACGTGCCGGCCGTACTGGGTCGGGGCCAGGTCGCCGGTCACCAGGTCGTGGTCACCGAGCCGCTCCCCCCCGATGCACGACCGATCCCGGCCCGGTTGCACGCCTTTCCGGCTGCATGCGTCAAGGCGTTCGCCGGTGAAGCGAAGTCCATCGGTCCGGACGAGTTTCCGGGATTGTCGTGGTGGCCGGCCTATAGACAGCACCTCAACGGCGGCGGCGAGGCGTTTGACACCCAATTGCGGGCGCTCGTCGCCGGCGGCGTCGCGGTCGGCCGAGCCCACGGCGACTTCGGACCGTCGAACATATTCGAGACCTCAGGCGGCCTGTGGGTGCTTGACTGGGAGGAAAGCGCCGCGGACGCGCCGATGCTTGCCGACGAAATCACGTTCGACATGGGGGTGAACGCCCGACGCATTGCCCGCAATCCGGTCGCGGCCTTGCGCGCGTTCGCCCAACGCAATCTTCGGTCGGCTGACGACGCCCGCAGAGGCGAGATCCTTATGGCGTTGGCGTTCCGGGCCGCCGTCGGGCCGCGTGACGCGCGGTTGTTCATACGCCATTGGGAGACGCTTTCGTGAGCAACAAGCCGGACAGCTACCGCCAACAGTTCACCGAACCGGCCAAGGCTCGGCGGTACGACGCGGTCGACATCGGCGAAGGGTCGTATTCGGACCTGCTGTGGGAGATCGAGAAAAAGCAACTCACGGCGGTGGTCGACGAGTTACGCAGCACCCACGAGCGGATCGATCTGCTTGACTTCGCAACCGGTACCGGGCGGATCATCGGCTTCCTGGACGACCAGGTCGATTCCGCGACGGGCATCGACGTCTCGGCCGCGATGGTGGAAGTGGCGCGAGAGAAACTCCCGCAGGCCAGGATGATCTGCAAGGACATCACGGCCGCCGACGACGAGATCGAGGACAGGTACGACTTGATCACTGCGTTCCGTTTCGCGCTCAATGCCGAGCCGTCACTGTGCCGGGCGGCGCTCAAGGCGCTGGCGGCACGGCTCCGCGACGAATCGAGCGTGCTCGTCTTCAACAACCACGGCAACCCCTTCAGCCACAAGTTGCCGCTGTGGCCCTACCACGCCGTGCGGCGGCTTGGCCGCGGTTACATCACCGAGGGCAACTACCTGACCAACCACCGCGCCCGCAGGTTCGCGGCGTTGGCCGGTTTGACCATCGACCGCGTGCTCGGCTGCGGGCTGCTCAGCGCCAAGAGCCTGCGGATACTTGGATACGACCGCGCCAACGCCCTGGAGCATACGCTCGCGCATTCACGCCTCCTACGCCCGTTCGCGGTCAACCAGATGTACGTGGCGCGTCTTTCCGCGCCTCGGTGAGCAGATCACGCATCTGCTGCCTCTGCTCGTGGTCAAGCAACGTCCAGATTCGCTGGAGGGACTCGACAGCCTTGGGCCGTTTGGCGCGGAGCTCACGCAATTCGTGCTGTTCGTCGGCGCTGAACTGCTTGTCCGGGTCGTCCCGCGCTTCTCGCTCGCGGCGTGCCAGCGTCTTGAGCCGTTTGCCGTGGGTGTTGCGGAATGCCTTCATCGCCCGGCCGAACTCACCGGCGATGCGCCCAATCTCGGACCGCTGCCGGCTGTCGAGGTCGATTTCCCTCAGCAGACGCTGCCAGCGGTAGGGACCGAACTGGGCGGGCCGCCGCCTCGGCACGACTCGAAAGACCGGCTCGCTCCCGACCACCACCTCGGGCGTGACCTTCGGGCCGGCGAGCAAAGGCGGCCGTGCGGGCTGCAGGGTGCCCTGCATGACCAGCGTGGCCAGAACGATGATCGCGGCCGGTGTCATCTCAACGATTATCCTATCATTGCTCGTCTTTCACATCGGAGTACCCCCCCGAATGGCGCTCACAAGCGAACAGATTCACGACGCCCTGGGCACCGTGATGGATCCCGATCTCGGCAAGGACCTCGTGACCCTGCGGATGGTCAAGGACATCCGGGTCGACGGCGACGACGTGCGGCTCCAGATCGAGCTGACCACGCCCGCCTGCCCGTTGAAGGACAAGATCCGGGACGACATCGTTGCGGCGGTCCGCGCGAAAGCGGCCGAAACAGGTGTCGGCGTCGGCGGTGTCGAAGTCGACTTCACGGCCACGGTCCGCAACAGCGGCGAACCCTCGGCGGACAACCCGCTGCCGAACGTGAAGCACGTCGTCGCGGTCGGCGCGGGCAAGGGCGGCGTCGGCAAGTCGACCCTGGCGGTCAATCTCGCGGTCGCGTTGAGCCGGATGGGCGCTGCGGTCGGCTTGCTCGACGGCGACATCTACGGTCCTTCGATAACGACGATGCTGGGCCTCGACGCACTGCCGCCGCCAAAACCGAAGGGCAATATGCTCGTGCCGTTCGAGGTGCACGGCATCAAGTCGATGACGATCGGCAAGCTGGTGCCACCGGACAAGGCCTTGATCTGGCGCGGCCCCATGGCCCACGGGGCGTTCAAGCAGCTGGCGACCCAGACCGACTGGGGCGAACTGGACTACCTGATCGTCGACCTGCCACCCGGCACCGGTGACGTCCCGCTGACGCTGACGCAATTGCTGCCACTCAGCGGCGCGGTCGTCGTGTGCACGCCGCAGAAGGTGGCGCTGGATGACGCGCGACGCGCCGTGAGGATGTTCCAGCAACTCAGCGTGACGGTGCTGGGTATCGTCGAGAACATGACCTATTTTGTCGGCGACGACGGCAAGAAGTACGACCTGTTCGGACAAGGCGGCGCGGAGATGCTCGCCCAGGAGATGAACCTTCCGTTTCTCGGCGGGATCCCGATTCATCCCGAGCTTCGAATCAACGGCGACGCCGGCACGCCGACACGCAACTGGCAAGGCCCGCCGTCACTCGCCGAGACGCTCGACAGCGTGGCCCGCAACGTCGCCCAGCAGATCTCTATCGCCACGATGTCGGGCACGTACGTACAGCCGACGCTGTCAGTGACATGAGGGGAAGAGTTGTCAGTTGTCTGACTGACCACTGACCACTGACCACTGACTACTTCCTACTCCATCCGCCCGGATCGGCGTGATGTCCATCGTGAGCCGGTAGTCGGCGCCGTCAGGCAGCCTCTGGTGCCCGGTCACGCGCTCGATGAGCATCGAATCCGGGTTCACCCACAGGTCGTACTGCGCCGTTGGGGCATCGTCTGTTTCGGCGTCCGGGACCGCCGCGGCCTTGAGCCGAACCTTGAGGAGCGGCCGATCCCGCCACGAGGTCTGTTCGACGCCGGCGACGATGAATCCCTGTGGTACGCCAAGACGGAATTCAGCCAGTGGATCCTTCTTGAACCGAAGAGCCAGGTGCGGCGCGATCCACAGGTCGTAGCGAAGTGCCAACGATTCCATCGCCGTGCTGCGGATGACCGGTGTTCCCAAGCCCACCTTGCCACGCACCTGTGCGCTCGGCGAGTCGATACGCAACCGGTCGTTCTCGATCCTGCACGCGAGCCGCGTCTCGACACGGTGCGGCTCCTGCGATTCCCGCGTGACGATCTCGACGACCGTGATGGTGTCCTCGTAATCGACAAGCTGGCGATAGCGTTCCACGAGCGTGTCGAAGATTGCCCCGGGGCGCTCCGGAAATCGTTCGGCCTCGGCGAGCGACTCGGCCGGAGACGATGCCCCCGCCACAGAAGTAACGCCGAGCACCGCAATCATGATCACGTGTCTGAGGTCCATCACCGTAGCTGGGCATTATGCCGCAAGCCGGGCAAAAAGGGGACGAATAAAACGTGACACTCACAAATCAGTGGTGGCAGGTGTGGCCTGCCACGAGGATCACACGCTCAACGCGATCCACAACGTCGACATCACGATCGCGTTGGACGTCCCGTGGATGACGATGGACGGGACAAGCGTGCCACGCCACTCCCGGATCAGCGTCATACCGCATGCCAGCCCCATGAGGGCCGGAATCGCGACAAAACCCTGGGGGTGGATTGCAGCGAACAGAAACGTGTTGGCAAGCGTGCTGACCGCGATGCTCAGACCCGGACCGAGTTTGCCGGTACCACTGCGCAGGTGCCGGTAGAGCACACCGCGGAACATTGTTTCCTCGACAATCGGCGCGCAGACGGCGGCGAGCACGAGCACCATCAGCTTCGGCCCGAGATCGGGGCCGCTCATATACGTAATCACCGGATGCGCGGGGCCGCCCGCCGGCGAGAAGGTCGGCGGCTCGACGCCCGTCGCGCCCTGTATGGCCATCAGCCCCAGCGTGATCATCAGGCCCACGGCGAGCATCGGCAACGTGACCAGGTACCCGCCCAGACCGATGAGGGGTTCGAGCAGCGGCCGCGCGCCGAGCGTGAGCCCGACGTCCTGTCGCACGTCGCGCCACGGAATACCGCGAAGGACGGGCCAGCCGAGCGCCACCAGGCTTGCCGGGAAACTGGCGATCACCAGCATCATGTGCAACGCCTCGTCGGGCACCAGCGCGAGGACCTGCTGTGACCCGATGAACAGGAACAGCCAGACCGCGAAGGTCTCGGCGTAGACACCGTGCGGCGCCCGCGAGACGCCCAGCCCGCTGCGCACGCGACCGCCCACAATAAACACGACAAGCAGAATCAGGCCCGCAAAGCCGAGCACGCCCCCGACCATCGCCAGTATTGCGACGCCGACGATGACGCCGGCAACGGTCTTGGCCGACACCAGCAGCGCGTCGCGACCGCCGGTGTCATCGCCGCCCCGGCCGGCGGCAGCCAGTTTCCCGAACCACCCCAATCCCTCGACGAGGATCGCTCGATCGACCGGGCTGATCTCAAACGCTGCGGCGACCGCCCGTGCCTCCTGGACATCCAGATCTTCAAGACCGGGTGGGTACAGGTCGTGGAGGATCCGCTGCACCGCCACCTCGTTGGGCTCGAAGGGCGGCGGCTCGCCCATCGGGGGCGCCGCGATGAGGTCATCAAGCACGTCCAGGTGTCGGCGGGCCTCGGCGGGGCCGGCCATCTCGCCGGCCATCACGACGAACCGTTGCCGCTGCGGCAGCGTGCCCAGGTTCAGCATTACCTCGGACTGGTTGTACAGCTGTGCCGAGTTCATCGGCACCAGGGCGGACGCCCCGATGAGGTACTTGCCCTGGAGGTGGAAGAGGATCAGGCCGACCGTGTCGTCGAGTTGCTCGCCCTGCTCCGAGTCGGCGACGAGCCGATCGGCGAAGATCGACAGCCCGGCGACCAGCAGGATCGCGGCCCAGGCCACCCACACGCCGTATCGGCGGGGTCCACCGGGGCGTTCAGGAAACGGCGGTCCGGCGTCAATTATCTCGGTTGGCGGCATAGCTGATTGGTTCGGTGCGAATGGTATCGTCACCGGCACCACCTTGACATGGGGCTGCCGCGAGCTACGCTCTGGGACTCGGCTTTTTTGCCGATTCCGTGGAGGGCCTGCCGGGCCCACCCACGCTCTCGCACGACGCGATTGATCAATTCTTCGGCAATGAGCCACGGCCGTGTTTTTGGGGTTCTCGATATGCCTCGCCAGACGTATTTCACCAGGGCCGAAGACGTGCAGCCACAGTGGCGTTACGTCGACGCCGAAGGACAGGTCCTCGGCCGCCTTGCAACAAAGATCGCCACGGTGCTCATGGGCAAGCACCGCCCGACGTATACGCCCCATGTCGATGGCGGCGATTACGTGATCGTCACCAACGCCGCCAAGATCGTTCTGACCGGTCGCAAGGCGGAGCAGAAGATGCGGCTTCGATATAGTGGTTACCCCGGCGGCCTGAAGGCCGAATCGTATGGGTCACTGCTGGAGCGTCGCCCACAGATCGTCATGGAGCAGGCCGTCCGGCGGATGCTCCCGAAGACGATCCTGGGCCGGAAGATGTTCCGCAAGGTTGAAGGTCTACGGCGCAGCGAACATCCCCACCACGCCCAAAAGCCCGTCCCATTGATGGACTACCAGGAAAGCTCTGAATCATGAACGATGCGGATACCGCACCCGCCGGCGGTCTCGATCTGACCACAGCCGACGCGCCCACCGAACCCGTTGTAACCAAGCCCCTTCCCGCCGCGGGCACCGAAGGCGCGAAGGGCAACTGGTGGTGGGGCCTGGGTCGGCGCAAGGCATCGGTCGCCCGTGTCCGCATCCGTCCGGGGACCGGCAAGTTCATCATCAACAAGAAACCTTTCGACGTGTATCTCAACGCAGAGCGCGATCACAAGGACCTGATGAACGTCCTCCAGAAGACGAATACCGAGGGCGCTCTCGACGTCTACGTGAACGTCCGTGGCGGGGGCTTCACGGGTCAGGCCGGCGCCATCATTCTGGGACTCGGACGCGCGCTGAACGTCTACGACGCCTCGCTCGAGCCGATCCTCCGGGCCAACGGGTTCCTCTCCCGCGACCCGCGCCGGGTCGAACGGAAGAAGTACGGCCAGCCGGGCGCACGTAAGCGGTTCCAGTTCTCCAAGAGGTAGACTCGACTCAAACGCCAGCGATCGCGAACCGGCGCAGTTGTGTTTCCGCGCCGGCCAGGCGCCGTGCTACCGCTGTCGGCGTGCTTCGGGTCCGCTCGGCGAGTTGGGCCAGGCTGCACGGTCGATTGCCGCCAAGACCAAAACGGTCCGTGACAACCCGGCGGCTCGGCATCGGTAGCCTGTCGACGAAGTCGCTGAGGTCCGCACGCAGGCCAAGCGCGAGCTGCCATGGGCACAGCGTCTCGAAGGGCCGGCTCAGCACAACGCCCTCCGGCCGGTGCTTTGTACCCGCACGTCCCGCCGGCGGTGGTCCGGTTCCGGCCGCGAGCGCTCGGCTCATGGCGTAGGCACAGACGGGGGACGTCCGTTGACCGCGATCGGGGTTCAAAGACTCGATCGTTGCGGAGACCACGTTGATGGCAAGCCGCACGAGAACCAGTATCTCTTCTCGGGGCTGCTGTTCGAGCGGCCGACCGACGAACTGTTCGATGGCGGCGACCGCCGCGGGCAGACCCAGTCCGACCACCCGGCGTTTGAGCAGGGTCGCCCAGCGCAGGTCGGTCTCGATCGCATCGAGGACACCGGACGCCGGATATCGGGGCAAGGCCCCCACCGCTTCGGCGGCGCGACGCTTGAGCATGTTGTAGCCGGCCAGCAGCGTCGCGGCGTCGGCGTCGTCGCCGTCCTCGTCGGCGGCGAGCCGCGTAGTCTCGACAAGCTGCAACGCATCAACGCATGCCTCCGGCGGGATCAGTCCCGTCGTGATCGCCGGGGCACACGCGAGCGTCGACACAGACTCGGCGTCGGCGAGCACGTCAAGCGGCACCCAGGCGAGCCCGAACGCGTCCAATTGTTGCCGGCGCCCCACGTTGATCGCCCGGTGTACCGTGGGCGTGGTCCGGCCAAGCCTCCTGGCCAGTGCCGCCGGGGTCATCCCCATACGGGCCGCGCGGCAGATGATGCGGGCTTCACGCGTTTTGATCGAGCCACACGCCCCGAAGATCGGTTCGACCGACCGGCGATCGTGTTGCTTGAGTATCCCGCGAAGTGTCTCGTGCGAACGACCGTAACGAACGGCGAGCCGTCGCGCGGTCGCGCCGAGAGAGAGGCCGCGTCGCCGCTGCGTTTCACGCGCCGCGTTGATCATGCTGTCGAGAACGTCATCACCGACCCGTGTGAATGCAGCGGCCCGATCGACACGCTCACGGTGCTGCTGGACAAAACGCTGCAACGCGTCCTCGAAACACGCCAGGCGTTTCACTCCGTCAGGAAAGACCAGGTAGTGGCAGACCAGGCCGCGCTGCCGGTATCGCTGCAGGGTCCTGGACGACACATTGAGCCGGCGGGCAGCCTCGCGTAACGGAACCGGCGAGCGCGGCTGCTGGTCGGAATCCAGGTCGAGACAGTGGCTCAGGTGCCCGATGAAGGTGGCGAGGTCCCCCACCAACGCTTCGCCCACAAGCGCCGGCGACGCCTCAACACGTTCGGGCCGGTACCCGGTGATCCGGAAGATGACGAAGTCGTGCGGATACAACTGCGTCGCTTCGATTTCGCCCGCGAGGCGTTCAGCCGCCTCCATCTGCCGACGACGCGCAGTGTCCGGCGCGTACTTGAGCTGCGTGTACAACTCGTCGATTGCCGTGATCCGGAAACTTGCGATTCGGGGCATGCAGAAGAGTAGGCAGTCGCCATCAGCCAGTAGCCAGTGGGGAAGAATCGCAAGCGAGCAGATCCCAGACGCAGATATGACCCTGCGCCTCCCCCGTACTGCCTACTGGCTGATGGCTACTGCCTATGTCTTCTGGCTGTATTCCAACGGCCTTCTACGCTTGATGATCCCAAATTCATGGGCCTTGTCGTAGAACAGTTCGAGGCCGCGTTGGCGCGGTTCGGTCAGCTCGAAGACCAGCTTTCCCTTGAGGTATGACGCGGCCATGTCGGCCGGCCAGCCCCGGGGACGGGCGTTGCGCTCGACGATCAGGTCCAGGCGTTCGGTGTTGTACCGGCGTTGGCGATCGAGGATCGATGCCGCCGCGTCGATGACGGCCGCCTCGGCACCGCGTCGCGCGAGCCACAGGGCGAAGACGAAGGGCAAGCCTGTCAATTCGACCCATGCCGCTCCCAGGTCGAGTTGATGCGGATACCGGTCGTCCGGCGGTGCGTCGGTGACGACCTTGTCGCCGATGAGCAGCAGTGCCGGCGGCCAGTCATCGGAGGCATGCCCGCGTGCGTCAAAGTCCACCAACCGCGGCGTGCAGCCGTGCATCTCGGCCAGCAGGATCTGCAGCAGCGCTACCGAGGTGTGACTATCGGTGTCGCAGTGCACCTCGGTGATACGGTCGAAAGGACCCGCTGCGTACAGACGCACTGTCTGCGTCGGGCCGTCACAGCCCAACAACCCGCACGGCACGATCTGGAGCGGTGTCTCGGATCGCTGGTAATCGATCGAAGAGCACAGTGCCACGTCCACCTCGTCATCGAGCAGCGTGTCGAGCAGTCGGCTGGGCACCGCGTACCGGATCTCGATGTCATCGAGTTTCTCGAGCCCGTCGATCAGCGGCAGTGTGTTGAGGAAACTGACCGCACCGACACGGATCGGACGAACGGAAGCGGAGATGGCGACGATCGAATCCGTCATGGGAGGACATGGTAGCCGGGTGGCACGGCCGAGCGAGCGGGAGCGAGCTCGCCCGTGGTTGGACATGCCAAGACACGGCCGACGTCGCTTCGCGACGTCAACCGTGCCACCCGTTTATTGTGGATCCAATGGGCGGTCGTCCTTGCACGTCCGCTCAGACCCGCCGGATGAATTCGGCGGGTCGTACGAGAGCGAGTGTCGGCCCGCAGGGCCGTACGGAGCGCTAAAAAAAGGGCGCGTAATTCGGGAAGCGTCACTCCAGGTGGGTCGGCCCGCAGGCGGTCCCTCGTAGATTTGTGTTTCACTTCCCGAACTACGCGCCCTTCGTCCGAGCATCGCGTGCGGTTCCATCACTGCTATCGGCGCCGTGGATGAACACCATGAATCAACGGCGCGTCACTGGTTATCGGTCAAGGCTGGAGCGTGATCGTCTCCACGGCCAGGCCGGGGCCGAAGGCCAGAAGCAGCGCCGGCGGCCGGTAGCTGTGTCGCAGCATCCGGGCGAGCACGAACAGGATCGCACTCGACGACATGTTGCCGTAACGGCCCAGGATCGCCCTGGCGGCTTCGATGCCGGATCCGCCGGACAGGGAAAGCCCGTCATTCACCGCGTCGAGGATTCCGGGACCGCCCGGATGAACGACGTAGCATTCGGGACCGCCACCGGCGGACCCGGTGGCCTCCGCCACGATCTCGGCAACGGCTGCATTCAGGGCCGCCGGTATGCAACGGTCGAGGGTCATTGCGAAGCCGGTATCGGTCACCCGCCAGGTCATCCAGTCACGCCCTTCGGGGATAAGCCGGCCGAAGCCGGTTGTGAGCCGACCGATGCCGTCCGCGCCACCGGCCCCCGCCCGCGACAGCTCAACCCTGTCGCCGACAACCACTGTCGCCGCGGCGCCATCGCCGAACAGCGCCGAAGCGACCAGGTTGTCCGCGTTGCGGCCAGGCCGCAGGTGCAACGTACACAGCTCGACGCACACGACCAGGCACACCGATCTCGAATCGACCGCACACGCCCCGACGGCGGACCGCAGGCCGATGATCGCGCCGAAGCACCCCATGAACCCGATCATCGTCCGCCGCACCGTAGGGGCCAGGCCGAGTTGCCGCACCAACGCAACATCCACGCCCGGCGCCGAGAAGCCCGTGCACGAGACAACCACAAGGTCGGTCACGCGATCAGCGCCGACCGCCGCGTCATCGAGCGCGGCGCGCGCAGCTCGCTCGGCGAGCCCCGGTGCGAGCCGCTCGTAAGCGTTCATCCTGCCCTCGGTGGAAAGACCGACAATCTGCTCCGGTGGAAGGACTCCGTATCGCATCTCGATCCCGGTGCCGTCGACGATGCGGCGCCAGCGATCAAGCTCACGGCCGGAGAGCCCCCAGAGCCTGGCGAGCCGGTCCTTCGTGTCATCGCGGGCGAATGCAAGGGCCGGCGTCGCGGTCCCGACACCGGCAAGCCGCGGCCACGCAGGCTCGACCGCCTCGGATCCAAGCGTTGCGATGGCCGGTCGAGCCTCGCTGCGAGTCACGGACCGACCGCCAAACGCAGGAGCCACGCGGCGAGTGCCGGGGACCGGCCCGTCAGACTCACCAGGCCGCCAGTGAGACCGGGCCGCTCCAGGACCCGGGCAAGCAGACGGGCGAGATGCTGCCGACGACCAATACGGCGTGTCCAGTTCCGTTGGTAAGCGCGGGCGGTCGCGGGGGTCCAGTCCCCCGGTGACTGGCCCGCCAGGGTTGCGGCCAGGATTTCGGCGCTCTCCAACGCGCAGCTGATGCCTTCGCCACTGAAGGGTTCCACGTACCCCGCTGCATCACCGACCAGCGCGACCCGAGCACCGGCAACTCCACGTGGACGGCATGGGATCGGGCCGGCACCAAGCAGGCGGCTGACCGACGATCGGCGAAGCCGTTGCAGCCCCGATGGCCGTAGCACATCGAAGCGACGAGCCACGGATTCGATGAACTCGATCGGGTTGCCCGCAGCCGCGCCGCGCGAGACGAGCCCGGCCACGTGCATGCGCCGGTCGGACCGGACAACGACGCCAAGGTACCCGCCACGGACAACGAACATCTCGATCGATCCGGGGGCCACCCCGGCGCATACCGGTCCGTCGACGTCGATCGCGAAACCGAACTTGCCTCCGTTGGTTCGATGCCGCCCAAGCGCCGCTGCATCGGCAATCGCGCTACGCAGGCCGTCTGCACCGACGAGCAGCCGACATCGGACGCTGGACGCGACCCCGCCGCCACTGCCACGCAGCGCAACCCGGGCACCATGAGGCGTCAGTTCGACGACGCGTGCGGACACGGGCTGAAACACGTGCACGCCGGCCTCGGCAGCGCGGTCGATGAGCAGTTGATCGAACCGGTCTCGTGGCACCAGCATCCCGCCGCCGGCATCACCTGCAGGCAGCGGTGCCGCAAACGGCGGTCGCCCAACGATGTGCACACGGACCTGGTGCGTAGCACCAAGGGCGAGTGCTCGAACGTCCTCGAGAACACCGGCCCGTTGTAACAGCCGGACGCCACGCGCGTTGAGGCAGTCGCCACACGCCTTTGGCCGGTTCCGCGACCCGTGCTCGATCAATGCAGTGTGCCATCCGAGCCGGGCGAGCGCACCAGCGGTGCAACTGCCTGCCGGACCGCCACCGATCACGATCGCGTCAAAGTCGTCCGGAGCGCTGGCAGCACTGACCACGGTTGGAGTGTAGTCAGTTATGAGTGTTCAGTTGTCAGTGGTCAGGTGTCAGACAGAAAACTTGCTCTCGGCTGATTACTGACCACTGACCGCTTCATTGGCTGCTTACTGACAACTGATGGCTGACCACTGACGACTTCTTCTGATAGCTTTCCCTCGCGTGATACATCCGCTTGATCCGCGGATTCAGCGAGCAGAGCAGCTGGTGCGGCACGGTGCCGGCAACGCCGGCAAGCGTTGGCACATGATTCGGTGCGTGCGGATCGGTCCCGATGAGTTCGACCTCGGTCCCGACGCCGATCTCGGGCGACTGTCGCTTCCGGGGCGGGCAGAGATCCGTCAGGTCGATCGAGATCTGCTCCATGTTGACATGACCGATCACCCTGACGAAACCGTGGCCGTCCTGCCCGGAAGTGTCCACGCGAACGCACGGCGGCTTCGGCTCGTCGTCGGTCGCGGCGAGCCCCATCGGGTAACCATCGGCGTAGCCGACGGGCACCAGGCCGATCAGGCTGCATCGCTTTGCGGTCCAATGCGAACCGTAGCCGACGCTCGTGCCCCGCTCGATGGTCTTGACCTGGATGATCCGGCTGCGCCAGGTCACGATCGGCCGCAACTCGGCGGCCTGGCTGCGGAACGGCCCGTCGGTGATACGGTCGGCCCCGAACCCGGCCCATGCCTGGCCGACCCGGACCATAGTCTTGTGATAGCGGC
>Ga0209987_10001107_pt1 | contig 14527 bp, 12 predicted proteins | sample N074metaG_FD_182134 | JGI IMG/M metagenome (GOLD analysis project Ga0209987, IMG submission 182134) | Deep subsurface microbial communities from Kermadec Trench to uncover new lineages of life (NeLLi) - N074 metaG (SPAdes) (version 2) | ecosystem: Environmental > Aquatic > Marine > Ocean trench... | reverse complement strand
GCGTACGTTAAGTCCATTCTCACCCCAGGTCACGATGCCCGCCGCATCCTGCCCGCGGTGCTGCAGGACAGTCAGCGCATCGTAGATCGCCTGGTTAACAGGTTGTTTTCCAACGATTCCGACAATACCGCACATTTTTTTCCTTAGTTATCGTTTAATTATCGCGAGACTTAAGTGAAATCCGGGACGCCGAATTGAAAATCATCGATCATTTCATCCGGCTGTAATATTTCCAACCCTTTTGGCGCCATGACGTCGATCCAGTCCGCCACCGTTTCCGCGTACGGAATTAATTCGGATTCAAGCCACCAGGTTTCTGCGTCGAACGCGGCATAGCGACCGAGAAGCACAAACAGACCAATCAACACCACCGCGCGGAGCAGCCCGAATACGGCGCCGAGCGACCGGTCGGTTCCTGATAGCCCGGCCATCCTGACGATTTTCGAAACACCCCACCCGATCAGCCCGCCGATCGCGAGAATGATGATAAAGACGAGAAAGCGGCCGGCCCACAGCTCGAGTTCAGATGAGCCCATCGAGCCGCCCAACCAGCCACCCGCGTACGGACCGAGATGCAGTGCTGCCCAGATCGCGACCAGCAGTGTTGCGATGGCGATAGCTTCCCTGACGATTCCGCGAATGGCGCCGACGACGATTGATGCGAGTACCGCAACAATAATCACAAAGTCGACAATGGTCATCAGAGATATTTGGGGTCGAGTAACTTAAGGTTGGAGCACTAAGCCGGGGTCGGGGAGAATTCTAACAGAACGGTCGCTTTTCGCACCTCGGCTGATGACGCGGATCACGGGTGCGGCACAACCTGTCCGTCGTGTCCGGACTTGCCCAGCTGGGCCGCCACCGCCTCTGCACTGTCACGGTCCTCCTGCGGTCCGATTCGCACCCGGTGCAATGCAGCCGATCCTGTCTTCAGCTGGCTCAGGAATGCGGCGTAGCCTTGCTCCCGCAAACTCGCGGCCAGCCGCTCCGCATTTTGCTGGTTCGAGAAACTGCCGAGCTGAACCGCCCACATGCCGGTCGATGACTGTGTCGAAACCGGCGCTTTCCCGTCAACGCGGAGCGCTGCTGATGCAGCCGCTTTTGCGGCTGCCGGAGGCTGCGTTCTGGCGGCTTCGGGTTGCCTCTCCACCGCGGCCGGCGAAGGCGTGCTGATCGGAACAGGCTCTGTACGGTCGAGATTCAGCACGACAGTCTGCGTCGTGCGCTGCTGGTGGTTCTGGCCAGGCAAGCTAACAACTTCGCTGACGGTTTCGACATCGTTTGAGGGCCCGTCGAGAAACACGGGTACGATCAATACTGCCGCAGCGACGAGTACGATCGCTCCAATTACGCGTTCTTGCAATGCTCTATCCATTATTTAGTGCAAAACTGATGCCCTCAGCGACGCTGAGTATAGCGTATCGGAATCTGCTGTCCTGACCCAAAAAAATCGGCAAATCTGCCGGCGCGTCCTGGCGCCTGTTACGCAGGTTCTTCACCGGTCAGGACACTGGTTTGTCGCAGCCATTCGAGTGCCGGCCCGACGACGTAAAACGACCCGGTAACCAGGATCAGTTCATCCGCAGCGGCCCGCCGGTCGCCAAGCTCCAGGGCCCCGGGTATGGTTTCCGCAATCCTGCAGGGCTTCATGCTGCAGTTCGCGATTTTTTGTGCCAGTGACGCTGCAGGCTCGGCCCTGGTTGCCTGCAGCGGGACCGCAATCCACGAATCGACCAGTTTTGACAACGGTTCGACAATCCCCTGCACATCCTTGTCGGCGAGCATGCCAACGACAGCCGTTATTCCTCCCTGGTGCGACAGGTCGGCGAGCGCTTCGGCGAGCACGGCTGCCGCGGCCGGATTGTGTGCCACGTCGAGGACCCAGGTGCGGCGCGAGTTGATGACCTGGAAGCGGCCCGGTAGCGACAGTTTGGCAAAGGCGTCATTGACCTGCGTCGTCGTCAGAATTTGCTCGAGGCCCATCGCTTCGATGACCGCAAGCACCGCTGCTGCATTCTGTATCTGTATGCCGCCCGCCAGTGCCGGTGGAAAAAGACCTGCAAGCCTGGTCTGTCGTCCGTACCACGACCACGATGCGAGAGCCTCGTTGCTTTTCTCGTATCCGAAGTCCACTCCTGCAAGACGCAGGTCCGCACCGATAATTGCCGCATGTTCGCTTATCGCGCCGGACGATTCTGCCGCGCCGTAAACGACCGGCTTCGATGGTCTCATGATGCCGGCTTTTTCTGTCGCAATTGAATCGGTGTCGCTGCCGAGCCAGGCGGTGTGGTCGAGCGCTATGTTCGTGATGAGACAGGCATCGGGTTCAATAGCATTCACTGCGTCGAGGCGGCCACCCATGCCGATCTCCAGAATTAAGGTGTCAGCAGCCGATTCCGCGAACGCAACCAGCGCCGCCAGCGTCCCGAACTCGAAATAGGTCAGCGGCACCTCCAGTCGTGCGCACTGCACACGCTCGAAGGCAGCAATAATCCCGGCATCGCTGGCCGCAACACCATCAATACGAATACGTTCGTTGTATCGAAGCACATGCGGTGACGTGTAGCACGCGACTTTGTATCCGGCATTCGCGAATAGCGCTTCGAGCATCGCGACGCTCGAGCCTTTACCGTTGGTTCCTGCAACATTGATGACGCGTTCGGCTCGGGACAGGTCCAGGCGCTTAAGCACTTCGTTTACGCGATCGAGCCCGAGATCGATTTCCCGGGGCGACAGCGTTTCGAGCCACCCCAGCCAGTCGTCAAGACAAGTGAATGAACCGGTCTGATTCATGCAGAGCCCATCTCATCAACCCTCATGAGCCGCGTTTCGGGCGCACATATTTCTATGCTGGTTTCAGCCAGTCTGGGCCGCTGGATTCGGACGGTTTTCGAATTTTGCGAGCAGGTCAGCCACTTCCTTACGCAGCTTGCGCCGGTCGACGATCATGTCGATCGCGCCATGATCAAGCAGAAACTCGCTGCGCTGGAACCCTTCCGGAAGTTTCTGGCCAACCGTCTGCTCGATAACCCGCGGTCCGGCGAATCCAATCAGCGCTTTGGGTTCGCCAATATTCACATCGCCCAGCATTGCCAGGCTGGCCGATACACCACCGGTCGTCGGGTCCGTCAGTACAGATATGTATGGAATTTTCAGTTCACCCAATATCGCCAGCGCCGCCGAGGTCTTCGCCATTTGAAAAAGTGAAAACAATGCTTCCTGCATTCTTGCACCGCCACTCGCCGAAAACGCGATCAGCGGCACCCGGTTTTCAGCGCAATATCTGGCGGCGCGGCAAAATCGCTCGCCAACCACTGAGCCCATCGAACCGCCCATAAAACCGAACTCGAATGCACAGGCAACAATCGGCTGGCCGAACAACCGGCCTTTGACGGCAACCAAGGCGTCCTTCTCACCGGTTTTTTTCTGCGCCTGTGCTATCCGGTCGCGATACTTCTTGCTATCGCGAAAACGCAATGGATCCTGCGGCTCGAGACCCGCCGCAATTTCCTCCTGCGTGTCAGGATCGAGGAAAAAGTCGAGGCGGGTTCTTGCACCGATGCGCATGTGGTGATCGCATTTGGGACACACATTCAGATTGCGTTCCAGCTCTGTCCGATACAGCTGCGCATCACAATTTTGACACTTGATCCACACGCCTTCCGGCACAGAACGCTTCCGTTGCTCAGTGCTGATGCGCGATGGCATCAATTTCTGAAACCAGCTCATAGGCTCGCATCATACATCCATTCGCGGCTGAAGCCGCTGCCACACTTCTACATAGTAATGTGGGAGCGGCTTTGTGTGCAGGGATGCACTAATGTCGCGGAGGACAGGATGTCCGCGAGCGACCAGCCGCGAATGTCGAACACCGCTTATAAGTTTGTGAGACAGCATTGGGTCTGTCCCCGATTTTTTGGAAGTTCAAAACGCTTCGGATACGCGACATCGATCAGCGTCAGTCCCTGCGGCGGTGCTGTGACACCACCGTGCGCGCGGTCCAGACCCTCCAGTACAGACTCCGCCCAACCCGGTTCCTGGTCGCCTTTGCCGATTGCTACCAGCAGCCCTGCGATGTTTCTGACCATGTGTTTCAGGAACGCGTTTGCAGTCACCGTGAGCGATAGCCAGTCGCCGGTCCGGTTTACCTGGAAGCTGCTTATTTCCCGAATCGGCGTCGATGCCTGGCAGCCGGCCGCCCTGAAAGCCGAAAAGTCGTGTTTGCCAAGCAGCGTTACTGTTGCCTGCTGCATCGAGCGCTCATCAAGCGGCGCGTAAACCCACCAGGCACGAGTACGCTGGAGCGCCGAGCGCACGCGCCGGTTCAGAATCAGGTAGCGATAGGTTCTGGAGGTTGCAGAAAAACGCGCGTTAAATTCATCGTCGACAAACGCGGCCCAGTTTATGTTGATATCGTCAGGCAGATAGCCATTGACGCCCAGCAGCCAGCCCCTCCGGGTGCGCTCCGCACTGCTGTCAAAATGCACTACCTGGCCTGATGCATGCACGCCGGTGTCGGTACGTCCGGCGCAGACCGTCTCTACGGGTTCATCCGCGACCCTGGTGATCGCGTCGTCGACGCGGGACTGTACGCCGATACCGGTCTTCTGACGCTGCCAGCCGTTATAGGCTGTGCCGTCATACTCAATGCCGAGCGCGATGCGCATAGTCGTGAACTAACGATGGAAAACTCACAATTACGCTGGCGGGCAAAAGCTAATCAGGACGGAATGGAATCCAGTAATTGTTGCGCCTGCTGACGCTGGGCCTCGTCGCCCTCGTCCAGCACCTCTTCGAGAATGTTGCGGGCACCGCCGGGATCACCCATGTCGACATACGCGCGTGCAAGATCCAGCTTGGTACCGACCTCGGTCATCGTGGGAGCCTCGTGCAGGCCTGAATCCCCGGCCGCGAGCGCCTCCCGGGTCGGACTGTCCTGGTCTTGCGCGCCCGCATCACCAACGTCGAGATCGACATCGCCTTGCGTGAGCACTGGCTGTTCGACCGTCGGGGCATCGCGACCCTGGTCGATGGTATCGCCAACTTCACTGACTTCGAGTACCCCTGTCAGATCATCGAGGTCGAGATCGATGTTGGTGCTGCCGGCGAGACTCGGCACTTCGCCAGTCTCATCCATCGACATGTCGCTGCTGAATGATTCTTTCGGCAGCGCTTCCGTGTGCTCAATACCGAATTCACTGGCATCCGTAAGCACAGTTGATTCATCGGCATCCAGCGGTGCGCGCATGGTCTTATCATCGTCTGACAATGGTGCAGCGGCATCACTCGCGCTTTCGATTGGTTTGTCCTCGCTCAGAACCTGAGTCTGTCCGGTCGCATCGAGCAGACTGGCATCGATGCCAACGTCAGTATCTTCGCCCGGAATCGCGAGGTTAGTGTCGGTAATATCTTCCAATACCGGCTTCTCGCCGGTCGCTGCAAGACTCTCATTGGTCTCGACGGTCTGACTTTCCGCCGTATCCTCGAGATTTTGGGCTTGATAATCCAGCTCGTCATCGCCGGCAATTTGAGTATCTTCAAGACCGTCCAGGTTCAGGTTGAGGTCGTGGAGTTCTATTTCTGCAGTCATATCGGCAGTTTTGATGTCGTCCGCCTGATCGAGATCGACGAGACTCGCGATTTCTGTAGCATCAGCATCATCGGGCGCCACCGGACTTTCCCCGGTAGCCTCGAGTACTGCAAACTGCTGTTCGATCGTTGGTGTATCGGATGATCCCTCTGCCGTCGGCATTTCCGCCGTTGCGTCCTGCAGCGACGCGTCGATCGTGGGTGATTCCACGGTGTCCTCACCACTCTCGGCGCCAAGATCAATGACGTCGTCGCCGCCCTCGCCGTCGGATTCGCCGGTCTCGAAATTCATGTCGAGCTCAGCGGCCTCCTCTACACCTTCGAACGAGAGATCGATTGGCGCCTCGGCGTCACCGGCCGCCTCGAAATCCAGGTCGAGTTCACCGGCCTCTTCTCCACCTTCGAACGACAGATCGATTGCTTTTGTCGCGGCGGCAGCGCTGACACCCGAGAACAGCTCGTGATCGGACGCGATCTGCTGACCCATGATGACAATCTTGTCCCAGTCCGGATTTTCGTCACTGCTGACCACCGCACGCAATCTGCCTGCCGCATCGATGAACGCGTCCCTGTTACCCCAGACGAAATAGATTTCGCATAGCTTCGCCAGCAAATCGTCGCGCTCGGAATCAACCTCAAGCGCGCCGTTGATAAGATCAGCGGCCTGGTCATAAAGGCCATACGCCATATGGAAGTCGGCTTCAGCGACTGGGTCTGCCTGATCGAGATTGAGCGCGGTGTCGCTGTGGAAGGTATCGTCGAGCGCCTTGTTGGGACTCGCCGCCTCGACCGCATCCGGGACCAGCGTTGCATCGGTCACCACTTCCACTTCCGGTACCTCAGGCTCGGCCTCGGTGGCGGGGAACGCGGCGGTGTCCGTCATCAAATCTTGTCCGGCTTCCGGCTGCACAGCCTCGCCGATGGGCACCTCAGCTGTGTCCATGTCCTCGCCGATGGGCACCTCAGCTGTGTCCATGTCCATGCCGATGGGCACTTCAGCTGTGTCCATGTCCGTCAACAGGTCTTCTTCGGGCTCCGGCGCCGTGGGCTCGACCTCGACCACTGTCGCCGCGAAGGTGTCCAGCATTGAATCTTCATCGGCAACCGGTACTGTTTCCTGCTCGACAACAACGATTGCGTCATCGTCTTCTTTGGCCAGTGCCCGCAGGCGTTCCGTCGACGCCAGGGACTCGCCGCCGTCCATGTCATCCTGTTCCAGCGATTCCCACACACCGGTGGAGTCTTCGTCATCACCACGTCCGGCGCGGCGCGCGAACCAAACCAGCAGGGCAATTGCCAGCAGCAATGCGCCACCGATAATGCCCCAGATGCTGTCGGCGTAACCCAGAATGATGTCGACGTAACCCTTTATCGTGTCGATCACTGTGTCGATCAGGCTTTTGTCGCGTGGTCTTGCGGCAACGACCTGTGGGGCCGGCACCGTGTCCGCAACTTCCGGCGTGCTGTCAGCGACAGCCTCATCATCGACAACCTCGTCATCGGCCAGCAGGTCGTCATCGATGGCGGCCGGTTCGGCATCATCGGCCAGCGCGTCATCCGCATCGTCGATGCCGGTATCGTCAACAACATCGTCAAACGGTAACGGCTCCGGCGGTTCTTCGCCACGCAGCTCCGCCAGCTCGGCACGAAGTGCCGCCAGCTCGTTGTCGCTGATCTCGATCAGCGAATCCTGGTGATCGGCCAGCACTCCCTCGAGTTCGTTGATTCTCGCTTCATCCGCACTGATGAGATCGTCAACCGCCTCGTCGTCCGCCATCTGGCCCACATCGTCGTCGAACAGGTCGACATCGTCGTCAGGCGGGACCAGCGTCAGGGCCGGCTGAGATTGCGTGTCAACATCCACTGTGCCACCACCCCAGGCCGCGTTCTGCCGCCGAACCTCAGCCAGCGCATCGCCACGACTGATGCGGAACACTTCATCCGCACTTGGAATCCTTAAGGTCGCGCCTGCGGACATGACATTTATGTTGCCCGCAAAAGCCTGTGGATTCGCCTCGTAAATCGCCAACATTGTCTGATTCATCGTCAAACGGGAATCGGGTCGCACACGTGACGCAATGCCCCACAAGGTATCGCCGCGCTGGATAATGAGATCACCGCCGGCGCGGGTATCGAAATCCGGCTGACCCAAGGTCACTGAGGGCTCATCTGGCGGAGCGGAAGGTGCGGGCTGCTCTGCCTGGGCGGATTGTGTGGGTGCCGGCGCGACAGGTTGCTGTGCGGGTGGCGAAGCCGGTGGTTGCGGCGCAGGCCGCTGAATCTGACCGCTGTCGGTTTGCGCTGCGCGCGTCGGCGCGGTTACCGCTTGCGTCGATTGCGTTACCGGCGGCGGCGCAAACGTTGGTGGATCGAGTAGCAAAGTATATTCACGCAACAAACGGCCGCGTGGCCAGACTGCTTCAACAAGAAAAGTGATAAATGGTTCTGTAATCGGATCCAGCGAAGTAATTCTGACGACGTTTCCGTCTGCGCCGCCTGATTTGACGATTCGCATTCGCACCCGCGATAAATACAACGGCCGGTCAAGATCGTAGCGTGCAAACGTTTCGGCGGACGCGAGCTGAACAGAAAGGTTATCGAGATCTTCGGCGGTTGTTGCAAGCAGTTCAATTTCTGCCCGTAATGGTTCGTTAAGCGCCGAACTCAATCGGATATCGCCGAGCCCAAGGGCCCATGACTGACTCGCAAGCAGCAATGGCAGCAGCAGCCACAGGCGTTTAAGTCTTGCCGACATATTAATTTTCCCCAGCTCCCAATACCTGTTAGATCGGACTGCTCCGGAGCTTGAATCCTGATTCAAAGATGGCTCTAAGGTTTGCCGGGCAACTATAGCTTATAAATGGTTTTTGGCCAATATTTCAGCTATTTGGACGCTATTTAGAGCAGCGCCCTTACGTATGTTATCAGACACAATCCATAGGTTGATGCCACTCGCATGACTGATATCTTCGCGCACCCGACCCACGTATACCGGGTCGTTTCCCGAGCTTTCTGTGACCGCGGTCGGATATTGGCCGGCCTCTGTCCCATCCATCAGTTCGACACCGGCCGCATTTCGCAGCAATTCGCAAACATCCCTGGCAGAAATCTTCGTTTCGGTCTCGATATGTACCGCTTCCGAGTGCCCGAAAAACACCGGAATACGAACGGCCGTCGGATTGATAGCGATGCTGTCATCATCAAGAATCTTTCTCGTTTCCCAGACCAGCTTCATTTCCTCCCTGGTGTAACCATTGTCCAGAAATTCATCGATATGCGGCACCGCGTTGAACGCAATTTGCTTCGCGTCACCTGCGATTTCGAGTGGCCTGCCACTCAGGAGTTCCGATGTTTGCCTGGCCAGTTCCTTCACCGCGCTTCTTCCGGCCCCCGATACCGATTGATAGGTCGCAATATTGATGCGCTTTATGCCGACCGCGTCGTAAATCGGCTTCAACGCAACAACCAATTGAATGGTAGAGCAGTTCGGGTTTGCAATGATTCCCGATTGTGCGTATTCCGCAATTTTTTCCGGGTTGACCTCCGGGACCACGAGTGGAACCTCATCGTCATATCGAAATCGCGAAGTGTTATCGATGACGACACAACCGGCGGCCGACGCTTTGGGCGCATAAACATCAGAAACAGACGCGCCGGCAGAAAACAATCCGATTTTGCATTGCGAAAAATCGAATTCCGCAAGATCGGATACCGCCAGGGGTTTATTGCCAAACATCACCGTCTTGCCGACAGATCGCTCACTGGCGAGCGCATGGACCTTGCCAACCGGAAATTTTCGCTCCGCGAGGATCTCGAGCATTGCCTCACCGACTACGCCGGTCGCGCCAACAACAGCAATATCGATTGCACCTGGCATCTAGGACACTATTCCTGCATGAAAAATAAGAGAATTGGAACCATGATAATCAATTGGATCTGCTTGTGTGGATCATTCATTCGCCCGCTGGGGCGGGCTTCTACAGGCGGTCTCGTACGATACTTTCCTAGCTTTCGGTCCTGGCTGGAATTATTGGCGTCTCCGAATCGACATCGGCATTTTGCCCGCGATGGCGCAGGTAATGGTCCATTAACACCAGGGCAACCATCGCCTCGGCGATCGGCGTCGCACGCAGGCCAACGCAGGGATCATGGCGCCCGTGGGTAATTATCTCTGACTTCCTGCCTGCCTTGTCCACGGTTGCACCAGCCTTCGGGATACTCGACGTCGGTTTCAGCGCGATGCTGGCAAGGATGTCCTGGCCGGAAGAAATGCCGCCCAGCGTGCCTCCGGCATCGTTCTTGTCGAACCCGTCAGGCGACATCTCATCGCGGTGTTCGCTGCCTTTCTGACTGACCGCCGCAAAACCGGCGCCCAGTTCCACACCCTTGACCGCGTTGATGCTCATCAAGCCGCGCGCCAGGTCGGCCTCGAGCTTGTCGAACACGGGCTCGCCGAGTCCGGGCGGCACGTTGCTGGCAAGCACGCTGATCTTCGCGCCGATGGAATCGCCTTGCTGCCTGAGATCATCCATGAAACTCTCGAGCTCGCTGATCTTGTCCGGATCTGCACAGAAAAACGGGTTCTTGTTGACGAATTCAAGGTCCCGTGCTTCGAGCTGGATAGGACCCAGTTGTGAAAGATAGCCTTTTATCTCGATGCCAAGCCTCTCCCTGAGATATTTCCTGGCGATTGCTCCGGACGCGACACGCATCGTGGTTTCCCGGGCCGACGACCGGCCGCCGCCCCGGTAATCGCGAATGCCATACTTTTGCTGATAGGTGTAATCGGCGTGACCCGGGCGAAACTTGTCCTTGATATCGCCGTAATCACGCGAACGCTGATCTGTGTTCTCGATTAACAGCCCGATCGGCGTGCCAGTGGTTTTTCCTTCAAACACACCGGAGAGAATCCGGACCTGGTCGGCTTCCTGGCGTTGACTCGTGTGCCGTGACTTCCCGGGCCGGCGGCGTTCGAGGTCAACCTGAATATCGGCCTCGCTCAGTTCCATTCCGGGTGGACACCCGTCGACGACGCAGCCCATTGCAGGACCATGGCTCTCGCCGAAAGTCGTCACCGTAAATAGTCGCCCGAAGCTGTTGCCTGACATCGTCTAACCTGATTCGGCGACCGCGGAGTCGAATTGCCGCTGCTGACGGTCCAGTTCGTCCTTGCTCAGCAGAAATACACCCTGGCCACCCATTGCAAACTCCAGCCAGACGAATCCAGTCTCCGGGAAGCGCCGTTCAAGGGCCGGCTGGCTCAAGCCAACCTCGACGATCAGGATTCCATCATCGGCGAGGAAGCGGCATGCATCATGCAGGATCGCTATCACCGAATCCAGACCGTCAACGCCCGCCGCAAGCCCGAGCGCCGGTTCATGGCTGAATTCCGGGGCAAGCGCGTCCATTTCCTCGTGCTTAACATAGGGCGGATTGCTGATGATGATGTCATAGGCCGCGTTGCCGGCCTGCAGGCCGGCAAACAAATCCGACTGCAGCAACCGGACCCGGGACTGCAGCCCGAAGCGGTCCACGTTTATCGCGGCAACTGCGAGTGCATCGCCATCACAATCTATCGCGTCGACGTGTGCGTCCGGAAATGCCATCGCCAGGGCGATCGCAATACAGCCGCTGCCGGTACCGAGATCCAGCGCTCTGTGCACTTTGTCCGGCTGCACCCAGGGCGAGAACCGGCTGCCAATCAGCTCGGCCAGTGGCGACCGGGGCACCAGCACGCGTTCATCCACATAGAATTCCAGGCCAGCGAACCAGGCTTGCTGCAGCAGGTACGCAACCGGCACCCGCTCCTGTATGCGCCGCTCGACCAGCTGACTCAAGCGCGCCTGCTCTGCCCCGCTGAGCACCCTTGCGTAATGCCCGGCAGCCTGCCCATGATCCAGGCGGAGCGCTCCAAACACCAGGTATGCCGCCTCGTCAATTGCGTTATCGGTGCCATGCGCATAGACAAGCCCCGCCTGACCGAATGCATGCGCGGTGCGCCGGATGAAATCTTCTACCGTCATGTGAAATGCCAATCTATCATGCGTGCCACAACGGCACCGGTGGGGCTGCGTTAGAATACCGCCACTATGGCTTCACTACGCAACATCCTTGCGACCGGTCTCGTGATCACGGCATTCGCAGGTGGCACCCTGTTTATGGTGCTGGCGTTCCAGGGGCCGCGTGGCCAACCGCTGCACGCGACGATCCTGCCGCAAGCGGCCACACTACCGCGATTCAGCCTGCTCGATCAGAACGGGGCGGTATTCAACAACGAATCACTCAATGATCATTGGAGCCTGATCTTCTTTGGCTTCACTCACTGCCCGGACATATGCCCGGCGACGCTCACGCAACTGGCGATGGCGCGTAGCCAGGTTTTGGCCGGGGGCGAGGGCACTTTTCCAGACATCGTATTAATAAGTGTCGACCCGGAGCGGGATACACCGGAGGTAATGGCAGCATACGTTGGACAATTTGGCGACGGGCTGAAGGGCGTGACCGGTTCAGTGACGGAGCTTCGCAAACTGACGTCGGCGCTCGGTATTTTTTTCGAAAAACCTGTGGATGAAAACGGCAACTACGGTGTTAATCATTCCGCTGTTGTAATCGTGATCAACAAGCGTGCCGAATTCCATGCGCTTTTCAGCGCACCACACAGTGTCGATCACTTTGTCGCAGACATTCCCTTGATCACGGATTAGTTATGCTCATGCGCAAACTGCTGGCCCGGCCGTTCGTACTTCTGCAACATGTTTTGCCTAAATATCTGCTGACGGCGCTGGTATTTCGTATCGCCGGAATTCGCACGAAGTCGATCAAGAATTTCCTGATTCGCCGCTTTGTCAAAATTTACAAAGTCGACGTCGAGGAGACCGCCCTGCCCGTGCCCGATGGTTATCCATCCTTTAATGATTTCTTTACCCGGCAACTGGCCGACGGTGCACGATCGATCGATAGCGGGGTCAATTCAATCATTTCGCCTGTCGATGGAACGGTGAGCGCTTGCGGCAACATTGAATCGGACATGTTGCTGCAGGCGAAGGGCAGTCACTATTCGCTGTCCGATTTGCTGATGACCGATATTGAAGACACCGACCGATTCAGTAACGGTTCGTTTGCGACACTGTACCTGGCTCCGCACAACTATCACCGTGTTCATTGCCCCCTGAGTGCGACTCTGGTCGCGGCGCGTTACGTACCTGGTTCGTTGTACAGCGTCAATGCAACCACGGTCTCGCTATTGCCAAATTTATTCACGCGCAACGAACGACTGATATGCCACTTCACCAGCGATGCCGGGCCGATCATTTTGATACTGGTCGGCGCGCTGCATGTCGGCAGTATCAGTACACCCTGGACCGGCCAGATCCGGCCACGCCACAAAGGTGTGGTGCAGGACATCGACATCCTGCAAAAGGGTTACGCCACCGGGGTGAACAAGGGCGAGTTGCTCGGCTGGTTCAACATGGGCTCGACCGTCATCATCCTGCTACCGCCGGGCGCCGGCGAGTTTTCCTTCGACCTGGGTCCGGGTGACAACGTCAGGATGGGTCAGGCTATCGGCCGAATAACCCCGGAATCGTCGTGAACAACGAGTCCTGGCGACCGATGGCTGGCCCTGCTGTCGCGACCAACAGGGCGGGGTTGCTAAAACGTGCCCGGGAATTTTTCGACGCGCGCGGCATCCTGGAAGTCGATACGCCCGCTTTGTCGAAGATCCCGGTGACCGACCCACATATCGAAAGTCTGTCCGCTGGCTCTGCGATGGAACCGGAACTTTTCCTGCACACCTCGCCGGAATACAAAATGAAACGGCTGCTTGCGGCAGGATTTGGCGACATTTATCAGATCTGCAAAGTCTTTCGGAACGGTGAGCGCGGACGACATCATTTGCCGGAATTTACGTTAATAGAGTGGTACCGCCTGAATTTTGGCTTACAGGACATCATGCGCGATACGATCGAGTTCGTTTCGGCACTCCTTGCCCGATCGGGCCTGACCTCCTCGGTCGATTTCATCAGTTACGAAGATGCGTTTCAAAAGACGGTGAACTTCAGCCCGCAGACGCTGAACATAGCGGAACTGGCCAGTTCCATAAATGTGGATGAACAACTAATCCATGCAATCGGTGACGACGCAGATGCCTGGCTTGATCTTGTTCTGGCGGAAAAGATAATCCCGGAATTTGCAAAAGACCGGTTGACGGTCATATTTCACTACCCGGCCAGCCAGGCGGCGCTCGCACGCATTTGTCCCGACGATGCAGTAGTGGCCGATCGCTTTGAGGTATTTTACGGCAGCCTCGAGCTTGCCAACGGATTCGTCGAACTGACGGATGCAGACGAACAATTGACGCGCTTCGAACGGGACCAAGTGGCACGTCGCAGGAATGCGGCGGCAATCCATCCAATTGACCAGGAACTCATAAGCGCGCTGCGCGCGGGATTGCCGCCGTGCGCCGGCGTCGCTGTCGGTTTTGACCGGCTGTTGATGTTGCATGAAGACCAAAGCGACATCAGTGCCGTAACGAATTTCATTATCTGAGTAACATGCCCGTCGATTACCAATCACTGAACGATCAACTTGCTGCGCTGCTTGCTGGTGAAAAAGACGCACTCGCGAACTCCGCCAATTTCGTTGGCCTGCTGTATGCCGGCATACCGAACGTCAACTGGCTTGGCATCTATGTGCTCCGCGGCAAGGAACTTGTATTGGGCCCTTTCCAGGGGTCGCCGGCATGCGTGCGAATTCCAGTGGGTCAGGGTGTATGCGGCACGGCCGCCGAAAAGAGAGAGACGCTACGCGTTGGCGACGTTCATGAATTCGCCGGGCATATTGTTTGCGATCCGGAATCAAGATCCGAAGTTGTTGTACCGCTCTTGATTCACGGAGAATTGATCGGCGTGCTGGATATTGACAGCCCGCAACCGTCACG
>Ga0209987_10001103_pt1 | contig 14537 bp, 12 predicted proteins | sample N074metaG_FD_182134 | JGI IMG/M metagenome (GOLD analysis project Ga0209987, IMG submission 182134) | Deep subsurface microbial communities from Kermadec Trench to uncover new lineages of life (NeLLi) - N074 metaG (SPAdes) (version 2) | ecosystem: Environmental > Aquatic > Marine > Ocean trench... | reverse complement strand
TGATTGTTCTGCTGAAAATAATTAACAGCGGCCAGCCCGCGTGCTACCGAGAGTTCCCAGTTTGACTTGTAACGAGCGTTCTGAACCATGGGGCGGTTATCCGTATGCCCCTCAACGCTAATGGCCCCGCCCGGATAGGCATTCAGCGATTCGGCGATGATTGATAACACTTTTTGGCCGGTCGGCTTTATTTGCGCGGAGCCGGAGCTAAACAGGATCTCGCTGGTCAGCTTGATGACAGTCAGTCGATTTTTCAGCTGGGAAATTTCAACACGGCTTTCGTTGAGCTCCTGTTCGAGACGGTTTTTTAAATTTGCAATAAGCTGCTTACTTTTTTGCTCTTGTTCAAGCTGGTTGAGCAGTTGGGATTTTTCGCCACTTACGGTAGTAATCTCCTTGTGTAAGGATTTCTGTTCTGCCTGGCGTTTTTTCAATTCCGACTCCAACCCGGAAGTAGTCAGCATGGTCTTTTCTCTCTCTTGCAGCAGCGTGGTTTCGATGTCGGTTTTTTCGGCCAGGGTTTTCTCCAGCAAGGCAACCAGTTCTTCTTGTGTTTCTTTCTCCGATGTTAGCTGGGTCTGTAGCAATCTCTCATTTGCTAATAGTTCAGCGATCGTGATTTGTAGATTTTCCAACTCCGACTCCAGTCCGATAGTAGTCAAAATTACTTCTTTCGCCTCTTGCTGCAGCGTGGTCTCGATCCCCATTTTTTCCGCCAGGGTTTTCTCTAGCAAGGCAACCAGTTCATCCTTGGATATTGTCTCCGCTATCAGCTCGGCCTGTAGCACAGTTTCATTCGCTAATAGTTTATCGACCGTGATTTGTCGGTTTTCCAGCTCCGACTCCAACCCGGTAGTAGCCAATACGGCCCTTTTTATTTCTTGCTGCAGGGTGGTCTCCATATCCATTTTTTCCGCCAGGGTTTTCTCTAGCAAGGCGGCTAGTTCTTCCTGTGAATTTTTCTCCGATACTAGTTGGGCCCGTAGCACACTTTCAGCTTCCAGCAGGCTATTGACCCTGGCATTGTAAAAATACCAACCGGAAGCGGCCACGGAGACCAGTAGAAAAATGGGAATGATCGTAGCGATCAGGGTACCGCGACTATGCTTCATAATGCCCCTAGCCTTGACAGGTGGCCTTGAAATCGATTTCGATAATCTCAGGCGAAGTAAGAATTACCAGGATATATCATACCATCATTGATTCTATGATCAATTTGGCCAGGTTCAGGGCAGCTGCAAGCTCTTGTCATATGTCTTTTTCATTCTTCGATTCCTCTAATTGATTATTTTTTAGCAGGTATTTACCTATTATTCGAGCCACCTCATGTCCCGGAATAAATATGAAGAAAGCAATGAGAAACAGACCTAGAAACATCTGAATTCCATAATACTGCACACCGTGCATGGCTTTCATGCCAAAAAACCCTATTCCGGTAACATAACTGTTGTCTATGACAAAGATAATCGGCACTAGAAAAATAAAAATTCCGAAATATGTCAATTTCTTATACATGATCGAAGGCCCAATTTACGGGGATAGTATACTTATTAGTAGGCAGTCGAATATATCTTACTCCCGCCGATATCAGTAAACTGTCCCCATAATGATGTCCCCGCAATGAGTTAGCATGCAGGTAAAATAGCGTTTATACTGCCGTCATTCGCTTTAGCTGATTACTCCGGTGTTAAAAAGAATAAAATACCAGGTCCGTGTTTTTCCAACCCAATCTGAGGGCCGACCTTGACAGGCCGTCCTGCCGGGCATCAGGCCCACAAACCCTGCCCGAATCTTTTGCTACTCGATGACTGAACTCTACTGGATAATAGCCAATGGCGCTGTGTTGATTGCCGCGATTCTGCAGGCGGCCACCGGTGTTGGCCTTGGCATGATCGTCGGCCCGGCACTGATTCTGGTAATGGGCTCAAAGTCCGCCATTCAGGTGGCCATTATCCTCAACCTGAGTATGTCGATTCTGCTCTTACCCGGAGAGGTCAAAGAGATCCATTGGCCATCTTTGAAAATCCTGGTTCTGGGGACTGTGATCGGCATGCCTGTCGGCCTGCTACTCATCGGTATGCTGGATTTGACCGGCCTGAAATTATTCGCCGCCATCACCGTTAGCCTGTGTGGTGCCCAGCTCATCCATAACCGCTACAGGCAAGCCGCTACTGGCACTGCCCAGGAGGCCAACGCCATGATCTTGCCCGGGGCGAGTATTGCTTCCGGAATCATGACCTCGAGTCTGGCCATGCCCGGACCGGTGGCGATGTGGGCGCTGGCCAGGAAAAATATCAAGGCCAAGCAGATCCGGGCTACCCTGCGCGCCCTGTTCGTGGTCTCCTACGCGCTTGCTCTGCTGGCTCACGCCCTGCGCGGCCTGGACTGGGGTCCGGTTATGGATGCCAGTCTGGAACTTGGAATTGCCCTGGCCGCTGGTACCGCCATCGGGGTTTATGTAAAACGCAGATTACCGGAGTGGGTGCTCGGTAACCTGTTGCTTGGCATGCTGCTGGTGATGGGCTTGTCCCTGTTCGCCAAGAGTCTGCTAGAGATACTTTATTAACGTGCATGACTCGTTACCCTTAACTAGCAATCACTGGGGTACCTACCGCGTCGAAACCGAGAATGGAAGGGTCAAAGCGCTGCATGGTTTCGAACAGGATGACGACGTATCGCCCATTGGACAGGATATTGTCGATCTGCTGGATGCCCCATCACGTATCAAGACCCCGGCGATACGCCAGAGCTGGCTCGAATCCGGACCCGGTTCATGCACCGAGCGACGTGGTGTTGATCCGTTTATAGCCGTGTCGTGGGAAATCGCCGAGGAGCTGGTGGCAGACGAACTTACCCGGGTCAGGCAAACCTACGGTAATAACGCTATTTATGCCGGTTCCTATGGCTGGGCGAGCGCGGGTCGATTCCATCATGCGCAAAGCCAGATTCACCGGTTTATGAACTGTATCGGTGGCTATACACGTTCGGTGGATACCTATAGTTTCGCCGCCGCTGAAGTTATCTTGCCGCATGTGCTCGGTAACATTTACGGTTTCCTGGCTTACGCTACCAGCTGGCCTTCGATTATCGAAAACACGAAGTTACTGGTTGCCTTTGGAGGAATGGCGGCTAAAAACGGACAAATCAATGCCGGCGGTGTCGGCCGTCACACTCAGCGTGAACACCTGGCCGCTGCACGCGCGGCAGGTATCGAATTTGTCAATGTTGGCCCGATGCGCTCCGATCTCGAGAACTTTACCGAATCCGAGTGGCTCGCGCCTCGCCCAGGCACCGATACGGCAATATTGCTCGGCATCGCCCATACGCTGTATGACGAAAATTTACACGACAAGGCATTTATCGAGTGTTACACCCACGGCTTTGATCAGTTTCTACCTTATTTAACCGGTGCCGATGACGGAATCGCCAAATCAGCCGAGTGGGCCGCAGAAATAAGTGGACTGTCTACTGATAGCATACGTCAACTGGCAAGACGAATGGCCGCTACGCGTACCATGCTTTCGGTCAGCTGGTCGCTGACACGCCAGGACCACGGCGAACAAACCTACTGGGCGGCGATCACGGTGGCCGCCATGCTCGGGCAGATCGGATTGCCGGGTGGCGGTATCGGCTTTGGTTATAGTGCTACCAATGGTGTGGGCGATCATGGCACAAAAATTCCCGGTGCATCATTACCACAGGGTCAGAATCCGGTCGGTGATTTTATTCCAGTGGCGCGGATCAGTGATCTGCTGCTTAACCCCGGCCAGGTGTTTGATTACAACGGCAAGCAGTATCACTATCCGGATATTCATCTGATGTACTGGGCGGGTGGTAATCCTTTCCACCACCACCAGGACCTGAATCGCATGATCAAAGCATGGCGTAAACCGGACACTATTATTGTGCATGACTGGTGCTGGAATAGCCTTGCCAAGCACGCCGATATCGTTTTGCCCTGTACTACTTCACTGGAACGCAACGACATCGCCATCTCGGCGCGTGATCCGTACGTGGTGGTGATGAGCAAGGTCACCGAACCCGCCGGATCGAGTCGTAACGATTTTGATATTCTGACCGGTATCGCCCGCCAAATGGGGCTGGAACAGGCCTTTACCGAGGGGCGCGACGAAACCTCGTGGTTGGAATGGATTTATCAAACGACCCGGGGAAACGCCGCACAACAAGGCATTCAAATGCCCGGCTACGAGGACTTGAAACGAGCTGGCTGGTTCAAACCCGAACCACCCGAAGTCCCGGTTGTCATGTTAAAGTCATTCCGCGATGATCCTGTCGCAAATCCTTTGTCCACAGCGACCGGGCGGATCGAGATATATTCACCGACCGTGGCTGCCTTCGGGTATGACGACTGCCCGGGTCATGCCAGCTGGATAGAGCCACTCGAATGGCTGGGCGGGGATACCCGGCGTTTTCCGTTGCACCTGATATCGAACCAGCCGTCGACTAAACTACATTCGCAGCTCGATCACGGCAGTTACAGTCGAGCCGGAAAAATCAATATGCGCGAGCCGATATTGCTACACCCCACCGATGCGCAAAAGCGTAAACTCAAGGCGGGTGACGTGGTAACCGTGTTCAATGACCGGGGTGCCTGTCTGGCCGGGGTTACCATCGGTGATCAAATTCGACAGGGCGTCGCCCAAATGAGTACCGGTGCCTGGTATGATCCACTCGAGCCGGGAAAGCCCGGTAGCCTTTGCAAACACGGCAACCCTAATGTATTGACGCCCGATAAAGGCACATCAAAACTGGCCCAGGGACCGATTGCGCTTACCTGCCTGGTTGAGGTTGAGATATATCGAGACCCGTTGCCGCCTGTAACAGCGTTTGATCCACCAGTCATCGTCGAACGGTAAATTTGAGGTACCGGCTAGGGACGTACCCGCATTATCAGCTGCTTAACCGATTGACTTTCGGGGAAGTTACTAAATTCGGATTCAACCTGTTTTTTTATTTTGGAACTAACCGAATTGCCCGCGCAGGCCCAAAATTTATCGAAAAGTGATTCTCTGTTTAGTGGGATTTCGGGGCTGCCCCGAGAATAAAGAATGGTTTTCTCTATAACACTCCCATCTTTGAGTGCAACGCGGATGGTATCGGGTGCCTCTGGTGAAAGATCTTCAAGGTTCGGGTCGGTTTCGTAGGGATTTAGCTTAACCCGGAGCATCATGCTTTGAACAGCCGCGTCCGATATCATTTCTTCGTTGAAGTGTTGAACGCCTGCCGATCGAAATAGCACTGCGATAGACAGGCAGAAAGGAAAACTGAATCTGGCTTCCATCGTATTTTCAGGAATTAAAAACCTGGCTACTTTCGCATGTCTATCGGGCAGGTCGAATTCAATGGCTTTTATGTTCGCCGGGTCCAGGTTATTTTCCGTTGCCAGATCGATCATTCCGTCAATTGCGCGCGTAGTATAACCACAACAGGGATAGCACTTAACGAAAAGTCCTTCGCGTTCTATTGCCAGTTTCCCGTATTCCGGCAGGATAGTTTCGGCAAACCCCGCCGGATCGGTATTACTCCACAATGAAGTAATGCCAGGGTTACCATCGAACACTTCGGTCGATGCGGTGATTCCACTCTCGGCCATGATAGCCGCGTTGATTCCTGCCTGGGCGGCGAGCCCCGCGTGTAGCGGTTTGGCCATCGTGCCAAACTGTAATTTAAAGCCACCGATCATGCTCGTGGCCAGGCTCAATGCGGCTCCAGTCTTGCCGGAGTCGAGCTTCATCAGGCGACAGGCTGCGGCGGCGGCACCGATGCTACCCAGTGTCGATGTTGCATGCCACCCGCTTAGGTAATGATTCATATTTATCACTGATCCCAGGTAAACCATTACTTCGAGTCCGACAATGCTGGCATCCAGGCACTCCGAGCCGCTGTAGTCATATTGTTCGGCCACCGCAAGCGAGGAGGGAATCAAAACAGCACTGGTATGCGCGACCGATGATCGATTGTAATCGTCGAATTCCTGCGAGTGCGCGGCCGTGGCATTTACCATCGCGGCATTGGCTGCCGATGTCTGGCCGAATCCGAACGCCGAAACTTGGCCTGTCGAGTTACCCTGAATTGAACGATACAGCTTCGATACTACCGGTTCCCTTATTCCAGACAAAATACAGGCGAGAGTATCGATTAGTGAATTGACCGCACGGTCGAGATTATCCGGTGACTGTTGGCGACTACTGTTAACCACCCAGTCCGCCAGTCTTTCTAATGCGTTCACGGCTATTCCAGCTGGTTAATCCGAAAAGCTCACGGTCGCTTTCATCGCCAGGCGACCCTGCGGATTGGCAGCCCATAGAATTGCATCGGTTCCATCCATCTTGCCATTCAATGTGAACGACGCATCATCGAACAGGGGGCTGTAGGCTCTGTAATCACAGCTTTCGAGCGACTTGCCTGGATTTTGATGGCTGAGCATTTCGACCAGCAGGGTTGCGGTCAGCGGGCCATGGAAAACAAGGCCCGGATAACCCTCCTGATGACGACAAAAGTCGAGATCATAGTGGATTCTATGGCCGTTGAATGTCAGGGCCGAATAACGGAACAATAAGGTCGAATCGGGAACTACTTCGCGAGTCCATTGCGCGTCGTCCGGTACTTGCGGCGGTTGGGCTATATTGTCACCAGGCTGTTTTGTATCACGGTAGACGATATTGTGGATTTCAGTCAATTTCAGTTCGTCGCCAACAAGGATAGCGTGTTCGACATCGACAAAACAGAGTATGCCGCTGCGCCCCTGTTTCAGCTTGACATCGCGAACCGTAGATTCACGGCGGGCGGTTTCACCCACGCGCAGAGGCGCACTAAATTTTAATTGGCAGCCAGCCCACATGCGACGCGGTAACGGTACCGGTGGCATAAATTCGCCCTGGGCAGCGTGCCCATCTCGACCCAGTTCCGATGCACGGGCCGGATTAATAAAATATGCCCAGTGCCACAGCGGTGGAACTGGCTCGCCGTCGCTCAAGGCTTTCGGCTCATAGTCGAGCATGGCGCGCATGCGGTGCAACGGTTCTACCGAGATAGTTTCACCGGTTGTTTGCTTGTTACCAATCCACTGGCCCAGGTAGTCTGCGTCTAATTTTGCCTGCTTCACTCAGCAACCCCGTCACTATGGTCTAAATTCGTAATAAAGATGGATTTTAATTGATATTAGAAACAAATTGTTAAATAAGGCGTGGCTATATCAGAGTTAAGTCCTGCCACGCATATTGCCAGGCCTGATCTTAGGTCTTTAGCTTTGTCGTTGGTACGATGTAAATACAGGCCTGTCTATTCGCTAGTCAGGGTTTCGTCCAGTGCCACCCAGGCCAGGAGTACGCATTTCTTCCGAGCCGGATGTTGTCGTACGGCTCCTAGTGCTGCCAATGTTGTATTTGACGGGGCTTCGCTTATGGTATCACCGAACCAATCCAGCATTTGCTGAACCAGGTTTCGTGCCTGTCGTATAGTCAAGCCGATTGTGCACTCGCTCATAATCGAGGCTGAAGCCAGGCAGATGGAACAGCCCCGACCCCGGAATCGGACCGATTCCAAAATCTCATTTTCAGCCCTGATTCCCACTTCGATATCGTCGCCACAGCGAGGATTACTGCCGCGCTTGACCCTGTCCATGGAATCGAGGTCGCCCCTGTTACGGGGATTGTGGAAGTGGTCGAGCAGAACAGTTTTGTAAACACTATTCACAAACTTTAACTACCGAGGATTTTTTTCGTTTCATGAACAGCCATAACCAATGCCGCTATATCATCCTTATTGTTATAAAAACTGAAGCTGGCCCTGGCCGTACTGGGGGTATTCAGGTGTTGCATGAGTGGTTGGCAGCAATGATGCCCGGCACGAATAGCCACACCGTGTTCGCCAGCTATTTGTGCGATGTCGTGAGGATGAATGCCGTCGATATTGAATGATAGTATGCCGCTTCGATAAGGGTTGTTTCCGGGTCCGTAAATGGTAACGCCATCGATCTCGGATAGTGCTTCAAAGGCTGTGGCTGCTAATTCCTGTTCCCGCTTGGCGATAGGCTGTCTGCCGATTTTCTCGATATAAGCAGCTGCCACCGCAAATCCCAGTGCCCCGGCCAGATTCGGTGATCCTGCTTCGAAGCGCGCCGGTATCTCGGCCCATATACTGGTGTCGGCCAGGACCTGGTCGACCATGCCGCCACCCAGTAAAAGCGGCTCCGTTTGCGTCAGCCTTTCCTTTTTGCCGTAAAGAAAACCGATCCCGCCAGGGCCACACATTTTGTGGGCCGACGCTACCAGGAAGTCACAGCTAAGCGACTGCACATCGACCGGCATATGTCCCACCGATTGAGCGGCATCGACCAGTACCGGAATGGAGTTGGCCGAGGCCAGCCTGGTGATTTTTTCGACCGGATTGACAATGCCGAGCACGTTCGACACCTGGGTGATAGCTATGAGTCGGGTCCTGTTACCAAACAGGCCAGCGGCCTTATCGAGATCGAGTTGGCCGCTACTATCGAGCGGAATCACTTTTAGATTGGCGCCTCGATCGCGACATATCCGTTGCCAGGGTAAGAAATTGGAATGATGTTCCATCTGGCTTACCCATATTTCATCGCCAGCCTCGAGAGCTTGACGAGCCCAGCCGGAGGCTACCAGGTTAATTGCTTCGGTAGCCGAGCGGGTGAAAATGATCTCGTCAGGTGAGGGGGCATTGATAAAATTTGCGATTGTCTGGCGTGCCTTTTCATAGGCTTCGGTGGCCGATTCTGCCAGCGGATACAAGCCTCGGTGCACCGGGCCGTACTGGTTACGATAGCACAAATCGATAGCATCGATGACACAGCGCGGTTTCTGGCTAGTGGCGGCCGAGTCCAGATAGTGTAGTGTCTGGGGGCCACTGTCAAAAATCGGAAAGTCTTTTCGTAAAGCGTCGAAATCTACGCTATCCGAGGCAGTTAACATTGATGCGTCAGTTGCCACTCTTGCGGCCAGCTATCGCCTTTGGCGAGGGAGCTTCCTGGTGCAGTGTGTCACGCATACGTACACCACTAGCCTGTCGGCGTACCATCACGATTTCGCTGATAACACTCAAGGCTATTTCGGCGGGAGCGCGCGCGCCGATATCGAGTCCGCAGGGAGCCATCACACGTTTTATATCCGAATCAGAAAATTTCTTGTCTCGCAGGTAATCTAGCACCAGCCGTGAACGCTTGCGGCTGGCGATCAATGCGATGTACTGTGCATTCGATGCCAGTGCTCTGGATATGGATTCGTGGTCACCCTTGTGTTGAGTCGCTATCACGACAAAATCTTCAGCTTTAGGGATTAACAGGCTGTAATCGATATCATCGGTAATGAGCTGAGCCGCATCGGGAAATTTTTCGCGCTCAGCCATGCTGTCATTTACGATGACCGAGAAGCCCATCAGATCAGCCAGCTGGCACAGATGTTCAGCCACGGCGCCATGCCCCATAATCCAGACCGATGGCTTCGGTAGAGATGGCTCAATATAAACTCGCATATGACCTCCACAGGGCATTCCGGCACCCAGCACTTCGTCGTCCAGGTCGATTTCAATAATATCGGTTTCTCCACTTTCCATACATTTCTGCGCCGCAAGACAGGTAGACGATTCTGCGCAACCACCACCTACCCAGCCAGTTACCACTCGACCATTTGCGTCGATCAATGCCTTGGAGCCGGTTTTAGCGGAGGTTGATCCAACAACATCGATCACCGTGGCTACCGCGTAGGGTACGTTCTGCTGACGTATCGAGAGTAGGTAGTCGAGGAATTCTTTAGCCATATTAATTTGCCTGCTGCAGTTTCGTTGCTTCGAGCTGTTGCGAAGCGGAATCGCAGAATTCGCGGTAATCCATCGGGGTATCAAGATCGATCACCACCGAGGGTCCCGGCATTTCCACGGTTCGTACTAGTTCTGGGTTTTCTTCGATAAATCGCCGACACCCGAGGTTATATTTGCCAACGACTATATCCTGTCGGCACCGGTTACTAATAATGATTGGATTTCCGCGCTTACCCTCGTATTCAGGAATAATGACTTCCCCGCCATTGCGCGTAAAGAAAGCGTCGATCAAATGGTCTAGGTCGCTAACCGTCAATGCGGGCTGATCTCCGAGGGCGACGATCACGCCTTCACAAGCTTGTTCCAGCGACCCGAGACCGCAGTGGACCGATGCCATCTGCCCTGACTGGTAATCACTGTTGTATACAGCGCGTACCGGCAGATCCTTGAGCAAAGCCTGTGTGTTAGCTCTATCATGACCAAGCACCACCACAATTTCGCCGAGTTCTGCGGCCAATAATGTTTTCAGGCTGCGTCTTAGTAATGGCACACCGTCTATCGGCATATGCAGTTTGTTAATTTCTCCCATCCGCCGTGACTCACCAGCAGCGAGCAGGATGGCTGAAATTTTTGCCCTATCCATGGCCACTACAGCACCCCCCGTCAGTCGTATCGTTGGCAGATTCCAGGGCTTGAGCTACCGGTCTATATTCACTGCTGGCCCCCTGCTTACCCCCAGCGCGTCGTACAGACACCAGTTCCGCCAGAATAGATAGTGCGATCTCGGCTGGAGATACTGCCCCGATCGCTAAACCCACCGGGCTATGAATGCGTTCCAGTGCGCTGGTATCCATGCCACTTTTGGCCAGGCTTGCTTTCAGTCCGGTAATTTTTTTTCGACTGGCAACCATCCCTATGTATCCGGCATTACTATTGATAGCCGCCTTCAGGGCAGAGCGGTCATGTCGGCCCTGGGTCGCCACCACGATAAAGTCGCCGCCAGCCGATTCAAAATCATGCTTTATGCGAACGCCCTCCGGAAACCCGGAAGACTCGAGATCAGGGCTTATCAGCGTTACCGCAAAACCTAGCCGCCCGGCCAGGTCGGACAGGCACAGCGCTACCGGGGAATCGCCCAGGATACTCAGTTTTGCCGGCCGGTTTAAGGGTTCGATAAATATCACCTGTGTGCCGCCACTGAGGCAGCCCGAAGAAAAATCGACCACGCCATCGAGCGTTTCCCACTCACCTTTAGGACCGACTCGAATCAGGCGGGGTTCAGCCGATTCCAGGGCCATACGTGCGGCTTCAACCACGGCGGGTTGCGCGCAGCCGCCGCCTATCCATCCTTCAACTATGCCCTGGGCACTGACCAGGGCCTTATCGCCGGCTTTTCCCGAAGTAGACAGGGCGGTTTGAATCACGGTCGCTAGTGCCAGCGGCGTCTCGTCATTTGTCAGACCCTTAAAACAGGTCTCGAGATTAGATGATTTAGGCACAAGTTTTTCGTTCATGAATTAATCCGGGATTTCCTAAATTATAGTTTCACCAGCTGAGATTCCAGGGCCAGCAGGCTTTCCAGGTTATGTGCAGGAGCAAATAAGTCCAGCATAGGCAAGGCAGCCTGCATGCATCGAGCCGTGGGTTCGTATCCATTTCTACCCAGTAGTGGATTTAGCCAGACAATTTTCTTTGCACGTCGCTTTATCAATGCCATTTGTTCCGAGAATAATTCCGCCGTCCCGGTGTCCAAACCGTCACTAAATATGATAACGATGGATTTCGATGTCAGGATGCGACGAGCGTAGTCCTGGTTGAAAGTTTGCAAACATTCGCCGATACGGGTACCGCCTGCCCAACCTGCAGACAATACGGCAAGCCTTTTTTTGACGATATTAATATTATGTTCATGCAGGGCATCTGTTACATGGACAAGATGCGTGTGAAAAATAAAGGCATCGGCATCTTTAAAGGCACCGATAATGCCTCGGGCAAAGCGCAAAAATAAAAAACTGTAGAAACTCATCGAACGGCTAACATCGAGCAACAGAACCAGCCTTGGTAATCGACGTTGTCGTTGTTTGAACACCAGATCCAGGGGTGTACCACCGTGACTCATGCTATTTCGAATCGTACGCCTGAAATCAATACGCCGCCCTCGATGCAGGTTTCGATAACGCCGGATCAAGCGGGGACGCATCCGCCTGGCTAAACGTTCGACCATTTGCTCCATCAGGTGCATTTGCTGGCTATCGGTCAAAAATCGAAAATCGGTTTGCAGGTGGGTTTCGCGTTGGCTGGCGCCGGAACGTGTGCCTCCCTGGCCGATAGGCTCATCACTTTCTTCATCTTGCTGAGTTCTGTCCGCCCCTTTAATTTCTTGGCTGTCTGCCGAATTTTGGCCGGCAGCGTCTTTTGATAATTTGCCGCCAGGATTTGATCCCTGAATATAATTTGTGCGTTTTGCATGCTGTAGCCAAAATACTTTGAAAAGTTTATCAAACCGTTTCCATTCATTATTATTGGTGCACAGCAAACTACGAAGCCCCCAGTGCAGGCGTTTTTGATCCATGATATTACAATGTTTGGCAACTACCAGCGCATCCAGTTCTTCCTGGACACCGATCTGGAAGTCATTTGCGCGAACAAAGCGAACAAAATCGAGGATTCGAGTGACAAGGGTATTGCCCGGGTCTTCAGGCCTTGTATCTGTGTTGTTGACAACGTGCATGGCTTAGCCAGCATTTATCAAAAGTTGCTCGAGGACATCATTCGTGACCTGGTCACGATCATCCCTGGTCTTCAGTACGCACACTAGAGAACCCATGATGAGTTCAGGATCATTGTTCAGGTTCTCAACATCAAGCTGAATTAGTGCCGCGGCCCAGTCCAGGGTTTCACCAATGCCGGGTTTTTTGCGCAGGTCCAGTTTGCGAAAGGACTGGATGCATTCAACTATCTGGCTCGACAATTGCCGATTAATATCCGGAAGGCGATTTCGCACAATGCGTAATTCTTTTTCAAAATCGGGATAGTCCACGTAGTAATACAGGCATCGCCGTCGCAGCGCATCGCTCAACTCCCGGGTTCCATTGGAGGTCAGTATGACATGAGGAATGCTTGTTGCAGTAATGGTGCCTAACTCGGGGATACTGATCTGGAAATCCGATAAAACCTCGAGCAAGAAAGCCTCGAATTCTTCGTCGGCACGATCAATCTCATCAATTAATAATACCGGTGACTGGGGCAGACTAATGGCTTCAAGCAATGGCCGTTTGAGGAGAAATTCCTCGCTGAAAATATCTTTTTCTGAAGTTGATAGATTCTTGCCTTCCAGTATTTTGATCGATAATAATTGATGCTGGTAATTCCATTCGTACACCGCTGAATTTACATCCAGGCCTTCATAACACTGCAAACGTATTAATGGACAGTTGAATGTTCTGGATAATGCCCTGGCAATTTCTGTTTTACCAACGCCTGCATCACCCTCAACCAGCAAAGGGCGCTGTAATCTTGTCATTAACAAAAGCGTAGATGAAAGACCCTGGTCTGCTACATAATCGGCGCGGAATAAGTCCTCCTGTAAGTTGTTGACCGCGTCATTTTGGATGTATGAGGTTTCTGACATATTCTATTCGCCATTTGATACGTCGAATACGCGTAGCGTATGAAATTTGGGGGTTGACGGGGACCGATTTAAGATTGTTTAGACTCCCGATTAAACATTTTTTTGAAAAAGTCTGCTATTAGATTCCAGACAATGGCAAGACCATTAAGTTCTTTTGGCGCTTCAGCAACCCTGGTAGCGGCGGCTTCTGCGCCGGACCCTTCTCCCATGGCGATCACGTTGTTGGCAAAATTATCCGCAAACTGTTGCAAAATCCGCTCTGAAATTGAGTCCATCATACGCCCGCCAAAACTTGCCAACTTGCCATTCACGGTAATTTCTGCCTGGCCAATTAACTCACAATGGCCGTCCGTTGTTTCACGGATGGATGCAGTCAGAAGCATGCTTACGCTGGATGTGCCCTTGGTATCGCCACCCTTGCCCAATAGGATCAACTGTTTTTTTTCTGTATCAATGCCTTTTACTTCGATATCACCTTTGAATGCTGCGACTGCAGGCCCAACCTTGATTTTAACCATTCCTTTAAAATGGGTCTCATCGCTTTGCCCGGTTATTTCGGCACCCGGCATACAGGAGGCGACACTTTTAATATCCTGTAAAAATTTCCAGGCGGCGTTTGCCGACGCCGCAACAGGATATTTCTTATCGAGCTTAACCTTCACTATGTCTACTCCTAAACAGGTTTTATCATACCATGTCGATTAAAAACTGATTGAGACCAACCAATAAGCCTCTATGCGCGATGAGTCTCTCATCGAACAGACTTATCAATTGACTCCTAATTCATGCAATTTCTTCCAGATACGATGGGCAGTGTGGGGCATATCCACATGGGTCACACCAAGATGTGACAAGGCATCAATGACTGCATTGGAGAAACAGGGGATACCACCGACATGGGGGGATTCTGCGACGCCCTTGGCACCCAATGGATGATGGGGTGAAGGTGTTACAGTGTAATCTGTTTCCCAATGTGGAGTTTCCATTGTGGTCGGCAGGAAGTAGTCCATCAAACTGTTACCGAGCAGATTTCCATCTTCATCATAATCCAACAGCTGGCCCATTGCGACGGCAAAGGCTTCGGTTAAACCCCCATGGATCT
>Ga0209987_10001098_pt1 | contig 14571 bp, 11 predicted proteins | sample N074metaG_FD_182134 | JGI IMG/M metagenome (GOLD analysis project Ga0209987, IMG submission 182134) | Deep subsurface microbial communities from Kermadec Trench to uncover new lineages of life (NeLLi) - N074 metaG (SPAdes) (version 2) | ecosystem: Environmental > Aquatic > Marine > Ocean trench... | reverse complement strand
CTCTGCGTCGCTCGTCGTCGCCGATGTCCCTGCATTGCCTCCTCCTCTTTTCGTGACCTCGTCTCGCAACCCCATTCGCAGACGCTACCATATTTATGAAAGGGAGTACTAAGTGTCTCACCCCATAAAGACAATTCTACGAAACGAGGCACCAGGGGGCCCGGGGCACCCGCGTGCGGTTCGCGCAACGCAGTTAGGGCGGATGATTTCGTTGCTGCAGTCGAGAATTTATGCATTGTCCGGGCTTAACAGGCACTATGTCGGGGGACGTTCCTAGAATGTAAAAGAAGAAGAGGTTTGCCTCCAAGTCACAGATAGGTGTGTAGCTTTGAGACCCGAAGGCCATAGAGAAGTCGTGAAAAGACCGTGGGAGGTCATAGACCAGGAGATCTTCCCCTATCTCACTGTTGAGAGATTGTTTGCAGATCTGCGAGCGCTAAGATCCTACGGCCGGTTTTGGCATGCTTCCTGCCCCATTCACAAAGACCATTCAGGTGCCTTCTCGATCGATCCGCAGAGACTGGAATGGAGTTGTTCTCTGGGGTGTGGTGGAGGCGGCCCGATCCAGTACCTGCAGAAAACCCGGGGGCTGTCCTGGATGGGAGCTGCCCGAGAACTGGCCCAGCTGGCCGGAGTGGACCCCGCTGTCCTGGATCCCTGGCAAGGCCACTGGACCGAAGAAGACTTTATCCTTCACGAGAGGTTGGAACGACGCTCCAGCCTGCTGGGACTCTTTATGACCTATACCCAGTCGTTTTTTCGCTCGCAGGCCGGTACTACCGTCCGGGGTTATCTCGTCAACCGACAGGGTTTTCCCGAGGACAAACTCGCCGAGCTGGATCTTGGACTGTACACCGCCCCGGAAGACGTCTGGCACTGCCTGAAAAAAACGGGCCGGGATCTGGAGGAGGTCCGTTCCTGGGGTTTATTTGAGCCGAAGTGGAGCGGTCGCGTTATCGGGTGCTGGAGAGACGTTCAAGGTCGATGCGTGAATATCTGGGGCTGGCAGCCCAAGGAAACATCCACCGGACAGGCCAGGTTGGAGGGATGTACTCTTTTCGAACAAGGTGATGCTTTGACCGGGAAAAGTGTTCCTTTTAATCTGGACGCTGCCGCCCGGTTGGACAAAACGGATTTGCTGTTACTGGAGGGTCCGATCAAAGTTCTTTTGACCCAGTCCTTGGGTCTTGAAGACCCCTTTCCCGTGGCCGCAGGCGGAGATCTGAACAGCCAGCAGATTGAGGCGATGCAGGAGCACCTTCGCTTTGGGGGCAAGCTGACTCTTTGTTGGGATTATGATCCGGCTACCCAGGGCAGTAGGAAGGACAGGGCCGTCACCACCCTAAAACGATTGAAGAAAGCGAACTTCCCCATTTATGTCGTCGATCCCACCTTGATGGCAGATCCGAGTAGGCCAAAGGAAGAGGTGACCGTCAACGACTTTATCCGAAGGCAGGGAGGAGGTGAGAAAGGACTGCGAGTTTTGCAAGAGCTTTTGGAAAAGCCGGAGAAGTACGAGGCTCAAATTATTATCCAGGGAGCAGATTCGGAAAACCAGAGTTGGGATTGGCCAGGGGTCTTTGACGTTTTTCACAGCCTCTCCTCCCGAAATCGAGCAGAAGGAGGAAGAGACGAGATCGTCTTCGACAACCTGCCGGTATTGGAGCCCTTTTTCAGGGCGGCTGAAGAGCTGGGACGCCGCGTGGCCAAAGGATTTCTAAGAGGGCTTCCCAAGGGTCTGGCCAACGGGTTTTCGGCCGAAACCCTCACCACACTGCAACTGACCTCTTCTTCCAACGGAGAAGTGTCCGGTCTTCCGGCTCCGCTTTCAGTCCCACCCACTTTCTCTGTGGGTCGCCTGGACCAGGAGACACGGGTTGCCCCATTGGTACAACCCTCAGGTTGGAGGGCCGTGGACAGTTTGGAAGTACGCTTCAACCCGGGAGAGCTGGCCGTTTTGGGAGGGCGGACAGGTCACGGGAAAACCTCGATGCTCCTGGGTCTGCTGCTTCAGTGGCTTGACCAAGCCAGTGAAGAGGGGACGGACAGACTTTTCCTCTTCTATTCTGTGGAGGAACCGGAAGTCCGTATCTATCACCGCCTTCTCAGTCTATTAACGGCCAGAGATGGAGAGGGTTGGACCATGCATCAAGTCGAGGACTATCTCAAAGAGAAAGAGAAGCGGCCCGGTGACTATGGGTCGCTTGATCCAGAAACTTTGGAGGCTGCGGAGAAACGCCTCTGCGGTTGGGAAAGGTGTCTACAGATTCTCTATCAGCCGACCTGGACGATTGCAGAGCTGGAGGCCTATGCCCGGAATTTAGCCGAGGACCGCACCATGGGGGCAATCTTTGTGGATCACCTGCAGCGCATTCCACCCCCAAGGGGAACGCGTGGCCGCAGGGATGTTGAGATTTCCACCGTCGCGCATCTCCTGAAGACTTTGGCGGTTGACTTGTCCTGTCCCCTCGTCACAACGGCTCAAATCAGTCGACAGGCGGTTCAGCGAGCCGGTAGGATTCCTCGAGACAAACCCCTTTGGGATGCCCATGTGCTGGGGGCCATCAAAATGCGCCGGCCCCAGCTCCAACACCTGAGAGAAGGTGGGATTGAGCAAGAGGCGGACCTGGTCCTGGGATTGCTGAATTACGCCGCAGACTACCAGGCTGAGGTGGGAGAAGCAGGCCCCGTCACCAGCACGACACCTTTCGAAGTGGGAACGCTCAAGAACCGGTATGGGCCTGTGGGCTCCTGGGCTTCACTTGAATTTAAAGGGCGATTTGGTTTGTTGCAAGATCCTAGCCTCGGAGTAGGAGTTTTACTCTTAGTGGTCATGATGGCTGGTTCCATTTGTGGACTTGAGTCGCAAGCCCGGATTATAGATAGGTTCTCATCACGAAGCGGCGAAAGCGCCGGTCTGAGTGCGTTGCGCCACGCGCGACCGAGGCCCCCGCAAGCGTACTGTATGGTACGCTGAGGAGGCCGACGGAGTGGGCACCCGCTTTGCGGGTCGCACAGTCAGGCCGAGTGATTTCGCCGATGCAGTAGAGAATTTATGTATAATCCGGGCTATAGTAAAGATCTTAAGGCATCATTATGAGCGAAAAAGAGAAGCGCGCAGCAACTCGGATTGACGTACCTTTCGCGGGAATCATGACTTTTCAGGCGAAGGGGGAAGGGCTAAAAGTTATTGAGGTGGTGGCTAAAGAGGCCAGCGAAGAGGGTGCTTATCTGTGGGCGGATGCTCCCTCAGTCTGCCCTGAGGTGGGTGACAAGATAGGACTCAACTTGCGCTGTACCTCTGATCGCAGGAGGCTCAGAATCTCATTGGAGGCGACGGGCACGGTCGTACGGGTGGACGAGCCCGAAAACGACAGCCAGGGACTTGCGGTCAAGTTTGAGGCAATCTCTGATTCGTGATCTGCATTCTCCTTTTGTCCATCCAAGCTCTGGCATGATCCGGGCATGACAAAAAGATCAAAGACCCCCGTTGCTTTCCTGGGTACGGGGCTCATGGGTCTGCCCATGGCCAAAAGGCTTTTGGCCCAGGACTATCCTGTTTCAGCCTACAATCGCACCCAGGAAAAGTCTGAAAGCCTGAAAACCTTCGGCTCGAGGATTGCCCAGAGTCCTCTGGAGGCCATCCGCGATGCCGACTGTGTGGTCCTGATGTTGGCCGATATACGGGCAATCCGGGAGGTGCTGTTGTCTGAGGAAACGCGCTCCCAGTTATCGGGACGCACGGTGATTCAGATGGGAACCATTGGGCCCTCCGAGAGCCGGCAAGTGGAGCAGGAGGTCAAGGCCGCCGGGGGTGAGTATTTTGAGGCCCCTGTGTTGGGAAGTATTCCTCAGGCTCGGGAGGGGAGCTTGATCCTCATGGTGGGTGCCTCTTCGAAGCAGTTCCAAGATTGGTCAGAGCTGTTGAAGTGTTTTGGCCCTCATCCTGTTCTGATTGGTCCGGTGGGAAAGGCAGCAACTCTCAAGCTTGCTCTCAATCAGCTGATTGCGTCGCTGACGGCAAGTTTTGCCCTCAGCTTGGGCATGGTTCAGAGGGAAGAGATCCCGGTTGAGACTTTCATGCAGATTCTCCGCGGCAGCGCCCTCTATACTCCCACCTTTGACAAGAAACTTTCCCGCATGGTGAAGAGGGATTATGAAAATCCGAACTTTCCCGCCCGCCATCTCTTAAAGGACGTCGATTTGATTCTTGCAACAGCGGCCCAGCTCGAGCTGGACACATCGAGTTTGATGGGAATACGGGTGGTGCTGGAAAAGGCTCTCAGGCAGGGCTGGGCCGACGGCGATTATTCCGCACTCTTTGAAGCCGTTTTGTCTGAACCTAAGGAAGTCGGCTGACCCAGTTTTCTTGTTAGAGGGAGTTTAGGGACAGGCTTAAGCCTGTCCCTAAACTCCCTCTAACCCGTTGATGAAGCAGGGGTGTGGGCGCACGGCTGTGCGCCCCTACAGGCCTTCATCAAAATCAAGCAACGCCTGTTGTTCTCTTGACTGTGGTAGGTCCGGGGAGTAAGTTCAGGATCATTACTGAAGGAAGTCCTAGGAGGGAAGCCCATGAAGACCAAAGCAAGTGATTCCATTCAAGTTCAAGGTGCGGTCCAGGATTATCTGAAGGGGAACATCGGCCGACGTGCCTTTCTCCGTCGCCTGAGCACCCTCGGGTTCTCAGCCAGCGCAGCAGGTCAGTTCTCGAAGCTGCTGGCTGCTCCTGCCGCTTCTGCTCAGAACAGGGATGTCGGGGGTGCCAGCGGCACAGTCGATATATTGATCCGAGGTGCCCATGTCATCACCATGAACGATGAGCGGCAGGTCTACACCAGCGGATATCTGGCCATCAAGGATGGAAAGATCGTAGGCGTGGGCCAGGACCGGGATTGTCCCTTCCAGGGCAGCGAGACCATAGACGCTGCAGAGTTTGTGGTGATGCCCGGCTTGATCAATTCACACAATCACCTGGTTCAGGTTGCCAGCCGAGGCCGGGGTGATGATCCACCCTCTTCGTCCAGCCCCCCCAGCCGGCAGGACATGAAGGCACGCATGAGATCCCTGGTACGAGGCATGGTCCTGGACAGTGTCCATTGGGATGAGAGCCGTACCTACGACATGGTGCGTCTGCACCTGCTGGCCCTGCTTAAGGGCGGCACCATCGCCACTCATGACCAGCACTTCACCAATCTCAACAAGGAATCCATCGACGGTTCGTTACGTGCCATCGATGAGTCGGGGATGCGAGCTTTCGTGGCCCGCGGCACCGTCAATCACCCCGACGTTGTCCCCGAGGAGGCGCGAGAGGATCCCGAAGTCGGACTCCAGGAAGTGAAGCGATTACGCGACCGCTGGAATTCTTCACGCATTAATGTGGTGCCCAGCCCGGTAGCGGTTGCCTACATCGCGTCGGGAGAGGACATCGTCAAACTCAAGCGTGGGGCTGAAGCCATGGGTGCCGGGTTCGAAATGGAGCTGGCGGGCAATACCGGCCATATGGTCATGGAGGAGATCGGCTGGAAGGGCGGAGTGATTGAGTATCTGGATGACCTGGGGGTACTCGATGATACCGTGTTAGGAGACAAGGGGCATCTGCTCCAGGACCAGGAATACCAGCTGTGGAAGGATCGTGGGATGAAAGTGTGTATGGTGCCTACTCTGAGAATCTCAGACGGGACAGGACTTCCGGTGGACAAGTATCTGGATGTGGGGATCCTACCCGGCTTGGGTACCGACTCGATGGTGACTCCCTCCGGTTTGTGGCGAGTGATGCGCTATGTCGTCTATGCCCAGCGGATCCGGGATCAGCGCCTTGGAGTGAGACGGTCCCAGGGTCTGCCCGTGTATTCCGAACGGGTCATGGAGATGGCTACCCGGGGTGGAGCCTGGGCGCTGTTCATGGAGGATCGCACCGGGTCACTGGAGGTGGGCAAGGACGGTGATTGCATCCTTATTGACACCCGTCGCCCGTACCTGCGCCCTGATTCCGATGCTCGGCGTATCGTTTCTAACCTGGTATGGTCTGGCGAGAGTGACATGGTGAGTACGGTTATTGTGGCCGGTAAGATCTTGATGCGGAATCGAGAGTGCCAGATCTGGGATGAGGAAGAGGTTGTGAGCACCGCCGAGAAGACGGTGGCTTCCCTCAACAAGGATACGGGAGCGGATCAGCGGCTTCCATTGAGGATCCCCGGCCAGACCGTGCGCGGTTGGACCTATCTGTAGGCAAGGGAGTCTTGCATTCGTGACTTCGTGCTTAAGTGAGTTCGTCGGATCGGGCGAACAGAGGAGGGCACGCATCTCAGGAATGTGGGAGGCACCTCAGGTGCCGAACTGTTGGATGTGCCTGGTTGATGCTATCCTGGAATCGTGCCTTGGTGAGCCATGAATCTTCCTGAGACCGTGACCATTATCGAGGTCGCCACTCGAGATGGATTCCAGGTCGAGAGCAAACCGATACCCACCCACCTCAAGGTCGAGACCATTGAAGCACTGGCTGAGGCAGGAGTTCGGCAAATACAGGTCACATCTTTTGTACACCCCAAATGGGTGCCTCAGATGGCCGATGCCGAAGAGGTGTGCCGGAGCATCAGCCGAAAACCCGATGTCACCTACAGTGCCTTGGCACTGAACAAAAAGGGCGTGGAGCGGGCTCATGCCGCAGGCATCAACCATCTGGATCTATCCATTTCTGTGAGTGACACTCACAGTCGTAAGAACACCAACGTTTCTCTCCTTGAGGCCATGAAGAATCTCAGAGAAATGGTCGCCCTGGCAGGTCAGGAGAAAATGGAGCTGCGGGTGGGTCTTCAGTGTGTCTTCGGCTGCGCCTATGAAGGACCCATCCCCACTGAGCGCCTGCTGAAAATGGCTGAGGAGATCTTTTCCATGGAGATCGATGTGTTTTCCCTGGCCGATACCACCGGGATGGCCAACCCTCTTCAGGTGAAGCAACTTCTGTCCAAACTGCTCCCTCTGCTGGGGGACACCCCCGTGATCCTTCATTTGCACGATACGCGGGGAGCCGGGCTGGCAAACCTGGTAGCGGCGCTGGAGTGTGGGGTCACCTATTTTGACACTGCGCTGGCTGGGCTGGGGGGGTGCCCCTTTATCCCTGGGGCAGCCGGTAATATTGCAACAGAAGATACCCTCTATCTTTTACACTCCATGGGTGTTGAAACCGGTATTGACATCGCCAAGGTCGCACAGTGCTCCCTTCGACTGGAGAAATTCCTGGACAGGCAACTCCCGGGAAAGATGTACCGTCTGGTTAACGGTGAGGCGATGTCCTCGTGAGTCAGACTGCCGTTGAAAAAATCCTTTCTCAGCATGTCGGCCAGCCGGTTCGTCCCGACGAGCTGGTCATTGTCCCTGTCGATACCATCATGGCCAGTGACGCTACCGCTCCCTATGCCATAAGAGCTTTTGAGGAAATGGGCGGAGGGGATTTGTGGCGACCGGATAAGGTCATTCTGGTCATCGATCATGCCGCCCCCGCCCCCAACCAGCGCATCGGTAATCTGCATCAGATGATGCGGAAGTTTGCCCAGGAGAAGGGTTGCCGTCTCTATGACGTCGGTGCCGGTATCTGTCACCAGGTGATGGTGGAGAACAGACATGCCCAGCCCGGTGAAGTCGTCATCGGAGCCGATTCACACAGTTGTGCCTATGGCGCCGTGGGGGCCTTTGCCACGGGCGTGGGGTCCACCGATCTGGCGGCCTTGATGCGTACCGGAAAGACCTGGCTCAAGATTCCTCCAACCATCAGGATCGAGCTCACGGGACGCCTCCCGGCCGGGACGGTAGCCAAAGATGTGATTCTCTTTCTGGTGGGTCAACTGGGACTGAATGGAGCCAGCTACCAGGCCATCGAGTACACCGGTGAAGCCATTGACGGCTTGACCCTGGCGGGCCGAATGACCCTGGCCAGCATGTCTGTGGAAATGGGTGCGAAGGCGGGAATTGTGGATCCCCGGGGTCTCGAGTTGCCTTACCGGTTCGAACCGGTGTGGGCCGATAAGCAGGCCCACTACAGTCAGGTGTTGCGCTTTGACCTCTCCAACCTGTCCCCGCAGATCAGTGTTCCCCATTCCCCGGATCAGGTGGTTCCGCTGGAGGATGTCCAGGGAACGCGGGTGACCATGGCCTTTATCGGCACCTGCACCAATGGAAGATTCGAGGATCTCCAGGCTGCAGCAGCGGTACTTAAAGGCCGGTCGATCGCTCCCCATGTGCGCATGATCATTGCACCTGCCTCCCGAGAGGTCTTCAATCAGGCCCTTCAGGAAGGTGTCGTTGAAACCCTTAGCCAGGCGGGCGCCACCTTTGTCACCCCCGGTTGCGGTCCTTGCGTGGGCACCCATCTGGGTGTTCCAGGCGATGAGGAAGTGGTCATCTCCTCAGCCAATCGAAACTTCCGAGGGCGCATGGGCAACCCCAATGCCAAAATCTACCTGGCCTCACCGGCAGTCGTGGCTGCCACCGCCCTGTGCGGGGTCATCACCGATCCCGGTCAAGTCATGGAGAAAACAACAAGCTCATCATGAAGGGAAAGGTGCACCTTTACGGAGATCATGTGGATACGGACCAGATTATCCCCGGTGCCTACACCAAAACATTGGATGTCGACGAATTGGCTTCTCACGTTTTTGAGTATCTGGACCCCGACTTTCGCACCCGCATGAATTCAGGCGATTTTGTGGTGGCCGGAGAAAACTTTGGCTGCGGTTCTTCTCGCGAGCAGGCTCCCCTGGCATTGAAAGCGGCGGGGATAGCCGCGGTTGTCGCTTCCTCCTTCGCCCGCATCTTCTACCGCAACGCCATCAACATTGGCTTGTCTGTTGTGGAGGTTGGCCCCCACGAAATTGAAAACGGAAGCGAGCTGGAGATTGACCTGAAAGCCGGTGCGCTCACCGATCTAACTGCTCAGCGAACCTACCCGACGGCAAAGATTCCCGCCGTCATGCTGGACATTTTGAATGAGGGGGGCTTGGTTCCTTATCTGAAAAAACATGGAGATTATCAACTTTGAGCAGGTCACGGATCAAAGCCTTACCTTTGCAGGGCATTAAAGTCCTCGAGTTCACTCATGCCATCCTGGGTCCTGCCTGTGGAATGGTGTTGGCCGACCTGGGAGCCGACATCATCCACGTCGAACCTCCTCAGGGGGATCCCACCCGGAGGCTTCGCGGATTTGGACTTGGTTTTTTCCCCTTTTTCAGCCGCAACAAGAAGAGTCTGGCTCTCAATATCAAGAGTGAAGAGGGTCGGGAGATCCTCTTGAAGCTGTTTCCGCAGGTCGATGTTCTCATCGAGAACTTCGGACCCGGCACCATGGATCGTCTGGGCTACGGTTTCCAGGAACTGAGCAAGATCGCACCCACTCTCATTTATTGCGCTTTGAAAGGTTTTCTCCGGGGTCCCTACGAAAAGCGTCATGCCTTGGACGAAATCGTCCAGATGATGGGGGGATTGGCCTATATGACCGGGCCTCCCGGCCAACCGCTTCGCGCCGGATCTTCCATCGTGGATATCGGTGGAGCGCTGTTTGGTATTATCGGGATCCTGCTGGCATTGCGTGAGCGAGAGCAGACCGGGAAGGGACAATTGATCAAAAGCGGGCTCTTTGAAACCACGGCATTTTTCATGGGGCAACATATGGCCTGCGCTGCTTTGTCCGACGAACCCCTTCCCCCGATGTCCGCCCGCAAGGATACCTGGTCGGTCTATCAGATTTTCAAGACCCAAACGGGGGAGCCTGTCTTTATCGGAATCACCAGTGACAAACACTGGCATCGATTCTGCAAGGCCTTCAAAAGAGAAAACTGGTTGGAGGATGAAAGATTGGAGAGCAACCGTGGCCGGCTCGCACAACAGGAGTGGCTCATCCCCGAGATCGAGGCCATGACCTCCCAGCTCTCCAAAGCCGAAGTCATCCGATTGTGTGAAGAAGCGGATATTCCTTTTGCCCCCATTGCCCACCCTGAGGATTTATTTGAGGATCCCCATCTCAACCAGGGGGCGGGTCTGCTGGAAACGGTTTTCCCCGATGGGGTTGTGAGCAAGTTGCCCCGTACTCCTATTGAGATGACGGATCATGATTTTGACCTGCGTCTGAATCCTCCCCAGATTGGAGAGCACACAAGCGACATTCTTGGCGAGCTGGGCTACACTCCCCAGCGGATCAAGGAGCTTGCTGAGGAGGGTGTTGTGGCCGTGGCACGATCGTGAGTTCGTGCAGTCCCAGGACCGGCCCGCAGGCTAAAGCCTGCGGCTCCGACAGAGCTACCAGGAGCAGTCAGAGCCGTGGGCTTCAGCCCACGGGCCACTTGGGAGGCACCTCAGATGCCGAACAGAACCGTGGAGGTGGCAAGTACAGTGTTGACACGGGATTCTAGAAATGAGTGATCGCCCATCCTATGACACCCTGATCAAGAACGTTCGAGTGGTTCGTCCCAACACCGAGGAGGTTGAGCTGCTGGATTTGGCCATCCGTGACGGGACCTTTGTTCACATCGCTCCCGAGATTCCCTCCCAGGAGGCTCCAGAGGTGGTTGATGGCGGACAGCTTTTGGGGTTTCCGGGAGTGGTGGACAGTCATATGCACGTGGGAATTTACAACGAGTTGGAAGAGGATGCACTTTCTGAGAGCAGCGCGGCTGCAATGGGAGGAGTTACTTCCAGCATCAACTACATGAGAACAGGAAAGTATTACCTGAATAAGAGCGGTCCCTACCGCGAGTTCTACCCTGAAGTTCTCCAGCGCTCCGAGGGTCGATTTCATGTGGACTATGCCTATCACCTGGCTCCCATCATGGGTCAGCACATCCAGGAGCTGGGACAGCTGGTCACTGAATTTGGCGTCACCTCTTTTAAGATCTTCATGTTTTACGGGGGCCATGGGCTGCATGGGCGCTCCTCGGATCAGAACAGCTTTTTGATGATCGGGGAAGACGAAAAATATGATCTGGCCCATTTCGAATTCATTATGCGGGCCCTGCAGGAGGTGACCCGTGAGCAGCCGGAGATCAAGGACTATCTCAGCCTCAGTCTGCACTGCGAAACGGCCGAAATCATGAATGCCTATACCAGGTTGGTGGAGGAGACCGGTACCTTGACCGGCCTGGCCGCCTACAACGCCGCCCGGCCCCAGCACTCCGAAGGCCTGGCTATTTTCATTGCCTCCTATCTGGCCCATGAAACGGAGTGCGCCAATATCAACCTGCTTCACCTCTCATCCCGTAAAGCCTTCGAAGCGGCTCTGATGATGCAGGAGGTGTTTCCACACATCAATTTCCGGCGGGAAGTCACGGTGGGACACCTGCTCCTGGACATCGATGCGCCCGCTGCTGCTTACGCCAAGGTCAATCCTCCCATCCGTCCCCGAGAAGACGTGGAGTATCTCTGGGAGATGGTATTGGAGGGGAAAGTGGATTGGATCGTTAGCGATCATGCCTGCTGCTCGGCCGAGCAGAAAGTGAATGACGCAAATCCAGAGGATATCTTCCTGGCCAAGGCGGGTTTCGGTGGGACGGAGTACCTTCTCTCGGGTGTTTTCAGTGAGGGCAGCAAACGGGGAATGTCTCACCATCAGATGGCTCAATTGCTGTGCTGGAATCCGGCCCGGCGCTTTGGTCTGCTCACCAAAGGAGACATCGCCGTCGGCTTTGACGCCGATCTGGTTCTTCTGGATCCTGAGGAAACCTTTGTGGTGCGAGCCGCCGAATCCTCCTCGGCCCAGGGCTACACCCCCTTTGAGGGCATCGAACTCAAGGGACGAGTGAAAAGCACTTTTTTAAGGGGAGAACTCATCTGTCAGGAGGGCAAGGTTCTCGGTGAGCCTCGAGGGAAATATTTGAAACGGCCCTACGGACAAGAGCCAAAGGTATGAGTGTCAAATTTGGTTTAGCGCTTGATTTTTGGAGCACCTCGAAGCCTCTGGATCGCCTTCTCGACGACTATGTCGGCTTGGCCATACTGGCCGAGCAGAACGGGTTCGATTCGGTGTGGGCGGGCGAGAACCGTCCACGTTCTGCGGAGTCGGGTCATGTTCCCTCGCCCCTTTTGGTCCTGTCCGCCATAGCCAGGGGCACCCATTTACGACTGGGGACCGGAGTCACACTCTTGCCCGTTTGGAATCCACTCAGATTGGCCTACGATGCGGCCATGCTGGATCAGATCTCGGCAGGGCGTTTCATTCTGGGTGTGGGAGTCGGACACCCGACCGTGATGAAGAGGTACGGCATTCCTCCGGAAGAAGCCGCTTCCCGTATGGACGAGGCCATGGTTCTCCTCAAGAAACTCTGGGCGGGTGAAGAGGAGTTCCAGGGTAAGCACTTCAACGTGAAAGGCAAGGTCTATCCAGGACCCGTCCAACCGGGAGGTCCTCCCATCTGGGTGGGGGGCAGGATTCGCCGCTCCGTAGAACGTGCTGCCAAGCTTGGAGACGCCTGGTATGGAGCCACCCAATTCCATTTAGAGGTCATCAAAAAACAGGCTCATCGTTACCGGGAGTTGCTGCTGGCTCAGGGCCGGGACCCGGGAAGCGCTATTGTGGCCATCAACCGTACGACCTTTGTTGCAGAAACCGATGAACAGGCCAGACAAGAGGGCAAGAAATATGTCAGCGAGGTGCTCAACTTTTACGGGCGGATGGGACTGATTCAGGATAGTCGGGGAAACGCAATCGATCCTCAAACCGACCTTTTTGAGGCCGTGGGAGATGAGATCGTCTTCGTGGGTTCTCCCGAGACCTGCCTGGAAAGCATTCGCAAATATCAGAAGGCGGGAGTGACTCATTTCAACCTGAGGGTCAGCATGGGCAATATGCCCCTGGAACTGATCGAGCGCAGCGTCACCCTTCTGGGCCAACACGTTCTCCCCCATTTCAGCTCCTAGAAAGGGCTCGATCATGCTGTCTCGCCTGGATATACGCTGGCGCCTCGCCCTGATGCTCTGTGCGATCACCACCATCAATTATCTGGACCGCCAGGCCTTGTCGATCGCAGCGCCCTCGCTGATGGATGAATTTTCCCTCAGCAACACCCAGTACGGATGGATCACCTCAGCATTCCTCTTCACCTATGCATTGGGGCAATTGTTGAGCGGTCCGATCATTGACCGCCTGGGCACCAAAAGAGGATTCAGCTTGGCCGTTGTGGTGTGGAGTGTCGCGGGAATGCTCCATGCCCTGGGCCGTGGCTTTGTGAGTTTTTTTTGCCTGCGGGGCCTACTCGGATTTGGGGAATCCGCCAATTTTCCAGTCGCCCTCAAGGCCATTGCCGAATGGTTTCCCCGGGCCGAGCGTTCCATGGCAGTCGGTATACTCACGGTGGGTCCGGGCCTGGGGGCGGTCCTGTCGCCCCCCTTGCTCGGCCTTATCATTTATTACCTGGGCTGGCGGGCGGCATTCATCATTCCGGGACTACTGGGTTTTGTTTGGGTGTGGTGGTGGCAGCGGATGTACCATCCTCCCGAAGCCCATCCGAATTTGTCCCGCCGCGAACTGGAACTGATTCTGAGTGGCCGTGAAGACTCAACGGAAGGAAGTGTTCGGCCGCGCCTGAGAGATTTTCTCCGCTACCGGCAAGTGTGGGGACTCATGCTGAGTCGGTTTGTCTCTGACGGCGCCTTTTATTTTTTTGTATTCTGGGTGCCCCTCTATCTGGCCTCGGAGAGGGGTTTCAATATCATCGAGATTGGACTTTTCGCCTGGATTCCGTTTCTGGCTGCCGATGTGGGAAGTCTGGCCGGTGGCTGGTCGGGACAGGAGTTGATTCGGCGCGGCATGAGTGTCAACGCAGCTCGTAAATGGGTCATCTGGGTGGGTGCTCTGATGGTGCCCCTGGCCTTGCCGGCGGTAATGGCCGAGTCTCCAGTGCTGGCCATAGCCTTGATCGGGGGAGCGATGTTCGCCATTCAATTCAAGGCCTCGAGCCTCTTCACCTTGCCCGCTGATTTGTTCCCGGCCCGGGATGTGGCCACGGTGTGGGGGTTGTACGGGGCGGTGGGCAGTTTTGGGGGAATGGCTTTCAATGCGATGGTGGGCTGGACCATCGATCACTATTCTTATCTACCCGTCTTTGCCACGGTGGCTTTCATGCACATCGTCTCAGCCGTTCTGATCGATGTTTTCATACCCAGAATTGAGTTGATCCCTGCTGCTGCCGGTCGTGGAGGAGAAGATGAAGTGGGAAAAAGGAACTGATGTTTTTCGAGCCTCCTAGATCGCAGCTAGACTTGCCGACCTTCAACTATGAGCAACAAACTTGGGGCTAAGTTGAATGTGGGAGGCACCTCAGGTGCCGAATCTTTGACCGAGTACGACCTCCGGAGCCCCGAAGGTGCGCCATGAAATAGCCAGGTGTGTGTCAGCGGGAAGCAGTCAGTTGGGTAAAGATATTTCGCCTATGGTCAAAGGGATATCGTGTGGGGCATAATAAAAATCAAATGAGAATCGGCAATGTGCTGTTTTCGGGAGTTTTGACCGTCTGCCTGCTGTTGGTGATTTCGCCCGTGGCTTCCCAACAGGCGCCTGGACCTGCCTTTAGTCCGGAGGAGATGTTTGAG
>Ga0209987_10001097_pt1 | contig 14583 bp, 17 predicted proteins | sample N074metaG_FD_182134 | JGI IMG/M metagenome (GOLD analysis project Ga0209987, IMG submission 182134) | Deep subsurface microbial communities from Kermadec Trench to uncover new lineages of life (NeLLi) - N074 metaG (SPAdes) (version 2) | ecosystem: Environmental > Aquatic > Marine > Ocean trench... | reverse complement strand
TAAGCAAAACTTTTAAAAATTAATTTTTGTAGATAATATTGAATTATGGATTATCATGTTATGGATTATAGTACTGTCATTAAGCGAATTGAAGCCTACATGAGAAAATTTGAAGGGGATTATTCGGATTGGTATATAGGGATAACAAAAGATCTAGACGAGGAATTATTCAACTTACATAAATTTGAGGAAAATGGTATTTGGATTTCCTTTGGCGCAGATACAGATGAAGTAGCAAAAAAAATTGAAAAATACTTCCTTGATAAGAAAACTGGGGGAAATCCTACAGATTTAGAGGAAGATACTAGAATTGTATATGTATACAAGAAAAATTCCAATACAACCCCATGAATAAAATAAAAAAATTTAATTAAAATTTAAAATTTAATGTTGTTATGTATAAACTATGAATGATTTTATGAAATGTTTATTTTTAGAATGATGAATTGTATTTCTTTTTTTAGAACAATTTCAAATTTATTTTTTAGAGTCTTTGAGTTTATCTTTGTTAAATAGAATAAAACTAGTCAAAAAAACAATTAGCACTGCTATCCCAGTTACATAAGCATAATTGAATCCAATCCCTGGATGGTCTTGCTCATGGTATGCATGAATGATAAATGTGACAATCAATAGAATTACGCCTAATATTGTTAGTTTTTGATGAAATTCCACGAAATTTAATTTACTAATCTGTATATGAAGTTAAAAAATTTCTTGTCAAAAAACTTGTTTATTATTCATCATTCATTTCTAAAAATTTTTTTATTACATGTTCAAATTCATGCTTGTTATCGTAATGTACTAGTTCAAGAACTTGAATTCTTAAGCTTAGTTGGTAAGTGGCCCAAACTCAATTGCTGAACTTCAAACATCTAAAAGAACAATCATGATGATAATATTTAATCTCAAACTAAATCCATATGAAATTTTATATTTTTAATAATTAAAAATTCATCTAACTATTCTCAATTTCTTCTTTTTTACGCCTACGCATTACAAAAATTCCCGCTGCAATAGCAATAACAATTGGAATCACAATCATTATGGAATTATCTTCAGATTCCTCATCATTTGATGGTTCTTCAACAAAGATTGTAGTTTCATATGGCAGAAAAATTTCTTCTCTTATATCATCTTTGTATCTTACGATAATTTTAATTTCATGTTCTCCATATTTTGGTTCTCCGTCAAATTCCAGTGGTATGTTAAATGGAACAGGAGCATCTATGTCTATTTCATCAATAAATTGTGTTTGTTTTTTTATGTTTGAATCACCCAAAGGCTCTAGGGTAACAAAACCAAATAATGCATCTTGATTTCCTTCGTTGATAATTTCACCAACGATCAATTGAGTATCGGATAATTCAATTACACCTATTCCATAAATTGAAAGATCTATGAATCCTTTAATGTAAAAATCAACAATCTTGTCTACTGTATGCTGATCACCATGGGCATTATAGTAAGTAATGGATAATGGAATACGTAAAGTATCACCCTTTAGACTCGCAGGTATATAGATAGTTGCAGTAAGTTGTCTAGAAGACTTTGGTTCAATATTTCCAACATCCCAATTAGATTCTAAAATAACAACATTTTCTATATTGGTAGTAGATGAGGCAGTTGATGCCATTTCTGTTTGAGTATTAGTTGCAACAATATCTACACTAGAAATTGGTGCTGTTCCATCATTTGAAATTATAATGATCACATCATTTGTTTTCAGGGATGTTAGAAATGGGTCTAATGCTCGGACATTGATTAGACTATCCCCAGTGACTATGAAAGAAAAATCAGAAAATGATGTTCTTACTCCAGATTCTCTTAGTCTTGAATAATCAACCTTAACACTACCTGGATATTGTTGAATTTTTGCATTTTGGTCAATATTTACAAAAAATGTCAGGTAGAAATTATCCCCAGCAATAGAATTAGAATCACTATCAGCAATTATTACAGAACCTGGACCATTTGAGCCGGAAAAGCCATATGGTAAAGATAATTGACCTCTGATTCCTGTAATATCTTGTGAACCTACATTAGCAAATACAACTGTAAATGGTAGGAATGAATCACCAGGCTCAATCTCTATTTTTTGATTTAAAGTCCCAAAATATGCATCAAGAAATTTCACGTCTCCAAAGTCTCGTTCAAATGGTGAATTCCCAAATCCACCAGAACTAATTTGAGCAAATGAATTATCAATTACAAATGGAGTCATTAGTAATACTGCCATTGAGAATAGAATTTTTGAATTAATCATGCAATTACCTCCAGTTCTGAAGGTTGCTCCTCTTCAAAGATTCGACCATCTTCGATTGTAATTATTTTATCTACATTACCAAAATACTTTGGTTCGTGTGTAACAACAATAAAAGTTTGATTAAGTTTTTTTGCCATTGATTTCATTAGTTGTACAATCATTTCAGAAGTAACTGAATCCAAGTTTCCAGTTGGTTCGTCTGCTAAAACAATTGTTGGATGGTTAATTAATCCTCTTGCTATTGCTGCCCTTTGAGATTGTCCACCAGAAATTTTATTTGCTCTCTTGTTCATTTGAGATTCTAATCCCACTGCTTTTATGAGTTCTCGAGCATCCTTTTCAGCAGAACCATTTGTTCCACCAATTTGTCTTGGCAATAAAACATTTTCTAAAACTGTTAGATCACTAAGTAAATTTGAAAATTGAAAAATAAATCCAAGTTTTCTGTTTCTAAATGAAGACAATTTATTATCGCCAAGTTTGCTGGTATCGATCCCATCAATGAAGACTTTACCTTTTGTTGGACGATCCAAAAGCCCAATCATGTTAAGGAGTGTAGATTTTCCTGATCCAGAACTTCCAACAATTAATACAAATTTTCCTTTCTCAATAGTAAATGAAGCATCATCTAATGCCTTTACTCGATTTTCATCTGATCCATAAATTTTAGTCAAATTATTGACTTGTAGAACACTAGCCAGTCCGTATCGCCTCCACTGGTAATAGTTTGGTTGCTCTGTAGGATGGATAAAGAGAAGCAATAATTGCTAATGCAAATGACATCAAAGCAGTTTGATAGATTTTCTCCCAGTTGTAGGTGACTTCTAAGGGAAGACTGTTATTGAAAGTCATTTTGGTCTCCTTTGCGTAAAAGGTATATCCCAAGCCTGCAGCTGTGCCTACACCAGCACCAATTGAACCAATAATCATTCCTTGGAAAATAAAGATAACTAGAATATCCTTTCGTTTTGCACCAATTGCTCTCATAACGCCAATTTCCTTTGTTTTTCCATTAACCAGCATCATCTGAATTGTAACTATTGCAAAAGCTGATGACATCATACCAAAGTATCCAATCATGCTAATCATCGCAATTCCTGATCTAAAACCTGCTAATTGTTCTTCTGCTGATTCTTCTATTGTTTCAGCAATAAAATCATCATTAGGAAATGCAGCTAGAAAGAATTCTTTAACTTCCAAAGCTTTACTAGGATCATTTAGCTTTACCATAAAGGAACTCGATTCTCCTTGTCTACTCATCATATCACGTAGAGTATCGATGTGCATAACTACACTGTAATCCAATCCCTGACCGCCAGGAGATTTTACAATTCCCGAAACTGTAAATCTTCTAATTTGATCCTCACCCCATCTGTCAACTATTAGTACCTTAATGCTATCTCCAACTTGGGCATTACCAAGATCTCTTGCAACATTGGTTCCTAAAACTATAGAATTTCGATTAAGAACATATCTTCCTTCAGCAACAGTTTCATGTACCGTAGATGTCTTTACATCTTGGAATGGGTCAACTCCCACGACAGGAACTCTAGTTTCTTCAATTAATTTTCCATTTTTTGTCATGTTAATTTCAGCTGAAGCAGAAAGCCTCGGTGCAGCCCCTTGAACATAGGGTATCCTCTCAAACCAATTTACTAAAGCTAAATCAGATTTATCGATGTAATCATTCTCATCTGTTACAAGAATATCTCCATTTCGATAATTCGTAATGTCACGAACAATTGCATCAAACAAACCTTGAAAAATTACAAAGTTAACATGAATTACTAAAATGCCAATTGTTACAGCTAAAACTGCGCCAATGAGACTTCCTTTTTTGTTAAATAACATTCGTTTTGCTAAACGAAGCCTATAATCCATGAATAATCTAATTTCTGTCTAATATTTAATGTATTTGTAATAAATAGTAGTATTTTAGACAATTTTATATGTAAAAAGGGATTTCTATATTGTATAAGGTAAGGTATAGTGATAAATTGGACAATTTAGATATCAAAATATTAAGTAGGTTATTGAACAATTGTAGAGAATCAGATAGGCAAACTGGTAAAGAGTTAGGAATTTCTGGTGGTTCTGTTAAAACCCGAATTCGTAAAATGGAAGATGCTCAAATTATTGAGAAATTTATCATTAAAGTTGATCCCCCAGTATTGGGACTAGGTGTTTTGTACATTGTAATATCAGGTCAAAACATTAAAGAAATTTTAGAGCAAACAAGTCTAATAGGAAAACCATTTTTTGTTGTTCCATGTGTTGGTGAAGTTGTTGTTTGTGGTATTGTTGTAAAAGAAAATATACAAGAAAAAATTGAACTTGCAAAAAAATTAATGAAAGACCTAAAAGTATTATCAATTTTTGAAGCGGAAAACCCTGGATTTAATTCTAATTTTACTAAAACTGATTTAGAAATATTAAAGCAATTGATGAAAGATCCGCGACAAAAAATTGAAAGCATTTCTAAAAAGACTAACCTTTCTACAAAAACTATCACAAGATGTATTGAAAAATTTGATGAGAATGAGGGAATTCAATTTACTTTAGTTTATGATCCGACAAAAATTAAAGGATTTATTCCTCATGCAGTACTTGCATGGATTGATGGTGACTTGAAAGAAACTTTGAAAAAAATGGAAAAAAAATTTTCAGATTCATTTCTACAAATTCCATTTATCGCAAAAAATCAAATTGTGTTATTTATGTATAGTAAAGATATTTACAATATGGATATCTTGACTCAAAAGGTTAGAAATATGGATAATGTTAAATCAGCTGATTTGTTTATTCCAAAAAAAATTATATTCTATCATAAATGGTTAGAATTAGCAATCGATGAGTCAAAAAAATCACCTACACTTCATCTTGTTTATCAAACAAATTAAATAATATTAAAATTTCAATTTTAACATGAAAAAGAAAAAAATCTATGAAGGAAAAATTCTAGGTCTTAGTGTTTATGATGGAAAAATTGAAGGAAGAAAAGTAAGGAGGGAGATGATTGAGCATAGGGGTGCAGCTGCAATGCTTGCCTTTGATGAAGATAACAAAGTAATTCTAGTAAAACAACATCGTTTTCCTCATGGATATGTTTTGGAAATACCTGCTGGAACTTTAGAAAGACATGAGGATCCCCTAAAATGTGCTTTTAGAGAATTAGAGGAGGAAACTGGATACAGAGCAAAAAAAATGTCGCCTCTGATAACGTATTATCCCTCTATTGGTTACAATACTGAAGTTATTCATTGTTTTTTAGCCTCCGGACTGAAAAAAATCGCTAATTTGAGCTTGGATGATGATGAGATATTATCGGTAATCAAAATCGACTTGAAGAGGTTAATTAGAATGATAAAAGTCGGAAAAATTCAAGATTCAAAGACCATTTGTGCTGTTCTAACTTATGCTGCGAAGAAAAAATTATACTGATTATTCGTTGTAAATAGGCTTTACGAGATCTACAACATCAGCCCATGATTTGGCAATTCTTTCAAACATATATACAAGATCAAGAAAATCAATTGGAATTTGTTTTTTGTTTACCATGGTAATTCTAAGTTTTGAAAGCTTTTTTTGGAATTCTTTGTGTGATGCTATTGCTTCGATAGCTAGCATCCTATCAGATTTTCTAAAGGCGTTAATTGATTTTTCTGCCAAGCCATTAAAATTTTCGACTACTGTAAATATTCTTTTTAAAAGCTCTTTTGGTAAAGAGGAGTTGTAAACTAAATCTGCAAGTTCTACTATAGTGTCTCCTGCATTTTCCAAAAGATTTGCAGCAACCCTATAATCTAAAACATCAATATTTTCAAGATTAAATATATTAGCTAATCTTTTATCAACAAGTGCACTTCTAATCAATCGTACTAGAAGAAAATACTGGCGATTGACTTCAACATCTCTTTTAGATAATGTTTGTAAATTTGATTTGTCATCAGAAATTAAACCATTTGATACATCATCATACATTCCAAGTGCAATGGAACTCATTCTTTTGAGAATCTTTTCGGGATTTAATGTGGTTGTATCTAAAAGAAATTGCATGTTAATTTTTGAAGCGTCTTCCTCGATGATTTCCATTCCAACTAATCGTCTCATGGAATTACGAATTTTTTCTCTATCTTCTCCTGGGATAATAGATTTTGAATTAATTTGTATTATATCATATCCCAAAAGATAAGCTCCTGTAATGTCAGCAACTATGTTTTCCTCTTTAGGTAGGGGATATGAAATTACAAGTTCCTTTGTGGGACGATCTTCTTTATTTACAGAAATTGAAAGGCTATCTTGTCCAGTTTCAATTTCCACCTGACTCCTTTTAGCTAGATTATTAGCATCTACCCATTCTTTTGGAAGGGTAACTAGAATGCTGCTTCCAATTTTCTGTAGGCGTCTAATAAATTTAGTCAATTTATACTAATTTAAATAATTTAAGCCATATTCTTATATTTTATGTTAAATTTAAACTCAGATTAGTGGAGGCTACGGCATTTTGTCCAGCACATGTTACCGGATTCTTTAAAGCAAATCTTGGGGAAAATCAAGAAGTTGCAGAAAAATTTGGTTCAATGGGTGCGGGATTTTCAATCAAAGAAGGAGTTACAACAAAGGTAATTATTTCGTCTAGAAATAATCAGCATTCAAGATTTAGAATATCAATAAAGGGGTTTCAATCTGACAAAACAGACGTTTCTGAATTTGTATTAAAGGAATTTCTAAAATTGGGAAATTTTGAAGATGTTTTCTTCGATATCGAACATCAAATTTCAATTCCTGTTGGATATGGTTTAGGATCTAGTGGTGCTGTTGCCTTATCTCTTTCATATGCACTAGACCAAGTACTTGAATTAAAATTAAATAAAATTGAAATTGGCAAAATTGCACATATTGCTGAAATCAATTGCAAAACAGGACTAGGGGATGTGTTGGCATCCTTTCATGGTGGGTTTGAAATAAGGGTAAAGCCAGGAGCACCTGGAATTGGAAAAGTTGAGAAAATTAATGTTGATAATATTTCAATTATTATGATATGTTTTTCACCAATATCCACTAATAAATTCATCCAAGAACATCTTTCTAAAATTAATGGTCTTGGAGGAAAAATGGTAAACAAATTACTTGAATCAAAAGACTATGATAATTTTCAAGATATGTCTTTAGAATTTGCAAAATATATCAATGTAATGACTCCAAGAATGCAAAAACTAATTGAAGAATTATCTCTCAATGGAATTAAAAGTGGAATTGCACTTTTTGGAGAAACTGTTTTTACGATGATACCAAAAATATATAAAAATAAAGTTTTAGATATTTTTAAAAAATATTCTGAAGGAAAAATTATCATATCACAATTAGATGTTCAAGGAGCAAGAGTTCTTAATAATTAATTTTATCTTAATGTCGTTAATTCCAAAATCTCACCCAAGAGCAAAATCACTTTTAATTCGCGAAAAACTAGTATTTGGTTTTGATCGTGGATTAGTTGCAAAAGAAGGTCTACTTGCTCAAGGAAGAGGTGAGGCTTTTGATTATTTACTAGGAGAAAAAACAGGCAAGTCTGCAAAATCAGCAATTAAAGCAGCTGCTGCACAGATCCTGTTGGCGGAATTACCTGTAATTTCAGTAAATGGAAACATCGCTGCATTGTGTCCAAAGGAGATAGTAAGGCTTGCCAAACAAACGGGCTCAAAAATTGAGGTAAATCTCTTTTATTCTAATGAAAAAAGAAAGAACGCCATAGTTAAGGCATTAAAAAAGAGTGGAGCCAAAGTAATTTTAGGCACAAATTTTTCCACAAGGGCTGCTCTTTCAGGCATAAATTCAGCAAGAAGAATTGTTGATAAAAATGGAATTTTTTCTGCAGATGTGGTTATTGTTCCACTTGAAGATGGAGATAGAACTTTGGCTTTGAGAAAAGCGGGAAAAGTGGTGATTACTTTTGATCTAAATCCACTTTCGAGAACTTCACAAACTGCCAATATCACAATTGTTGATAATGTAACTCGTGGAATGGATTTGTTGATAAAAAATTGTAAAAAACTATCTAAAACAAATCAAAAAACTCTTGAAAAGATTTTAAAGAATTTTGATAATAAAAAAAATCTTGCAGATAACATTAATGAAATTAAAAACAATTTGACAAAGAGGTCTCGTATTGCATAAATCTGTTCAAGATATAATAAAAATGAAAAAGGATAAAAAGAAAATATCTGTAATTACTAGTTATGATTATTCTCTGGCATCGTTATGTGATAAAGCAGGGATAGACATACTTCTTGTAGGGGATAGTGCAGGGATGGTAATGCTTGGCTATGAAAATACCATCCCTGTGACGATGGATCAAATGTGTATGTTTACAGAAGCTGTAAGTAGAGCAAGACAAAATTCATTGCTTGTAGCTGATTTACCATTTATGTCATATCAAGCAAGCATTGAGGATGCTATAACAAATTCTGGGAGATTAATTAAAGCTGGTGCAGATTCAATAAAACTCGAAGGTGGTACTCCAATGGCTGAAACAATTAGTGCTATTGTTGATATTGGGATTCCAGTAATGGGACACATAGGTTTGCAGCCACAAACTACAATATTATCTCAGGGATATAAAGTCCAAGGAAGAACAAAAGATACTGCATTAAAATTAATTGATGATGCAAAAGAGCTTGAAGAAGCTGGTGTATTTAGTATTGCATTAGAAATGGTAAGCCATGAGATAGCTGAGATAATTTCCGAAACCATTAGTGTACCAACAATTGGGATTGGTTCAGGAGTTGGATGTAATGGACAAGTCCTTGTAGTTCATGATTTGCTTGGGATGTATGATAAGCTAAAACCAAAATTTGTAAGACAGTACATGAATTTGTCTGAAGATATTGTAAAAGCTCTTGAAAAATACAAAAATGATATAGAATTAGGCATATTTCCTGCCCAAGAAAACTGGTTTTCAATGAATGATGGTGAGTTGAAAAAATTACGAGAAGAAATTGGAAGATAAAAAGAAAATTAGAAAAAAAAGGGATCATCCATCTTTAGATATTGTGAGTTCCTATGGGGTTGAATTATCTGGGAAAAGGATTGTTCTCTGTGTTGCAGGAAGTGTTGCAGCATACAAGGCTATAGAATTAGCAAGATTGTTAATGCGACATGGAGCAAATGTAACTTGCGTTGCAAGTAATGCTGTTACCAAACTGATACAACCAGACTATTTCAGATGGGCTACTGGAAATGAAGTAATTACAAAACTTACTGGCGAACTTGAGCATATTAGGTTAGCAGATTATAATCAGTCAGATTTGATAGTTGTATATCCGGCAACTGCAAATACCCTTGGTAAATTAGCAAATGGGATTGATGATACTCCTGTGTCTACTGTTCTTACAGTAGGATTTGGATCAAAAATTCCTATTTTGATGTGTCCTGCCATGCATGCATCAATGTATGATAATTTAGCAGTAAAGAAAAATATAGAATTTTTAAAAAATAAAATTGAATTTCTGTCTCCGCAAATGATTGAAGGAAAAGCCAAAGCGTCTGAACCTGAAGATGTTTTAGAATATGTCTTGAAAAAATTTGGATTCTCATCTATTTTAAAAAATAAAAAAATCTTAATGACTGCTGGACCCACAATTGAATATATTGATCCTTTACGAGTTATTACAAACCAAAGCTCAGGAAAAACTGGAGTTTTATTAGCTTCAGAATTAATTTCAGCCGGATCCAAAGTGACTCTAGTTTATGGTCCAGGAGTTGAAAAACCCCCAAAAGGAGCTAAAGTAATCAAAGTTCTCACAAGTAAAGAGATGTACGAGACAGTAAAAAAGCAGATGAAAAAAAAGTTTGATGTGATGATAATGGCAGCTGCTGTTGCTGATTATACCCCGGAAAACCCAAGTAAAAAAAAGATCAAAAGTACTCAAAATAAAATCAAAATTAGCCTCAAAAAAGTGCCAAAAATTATTGATCAGATTAAAAAATTCCAAAAAAATATAATTTTAGTAGGATTCAAAGCAGAAGCAAACCTGTCAAAAAAAGATTTGATAAGAGTTGCCCGAAAAAAATTACGAGAATCAAATGCAGATATAATTATAGCTAATAATATTGGTTCGCCACGATATAAAAAAAATCCCAATAATAATGAAGTTTTAATTATTGATTCAGAAAAAGTGAGATCATCAGGATGGAAAAAGAAACAAAAAATTGTAAAATTTATCAGAAAAGAAATTGAGAATAAATTAAAATGAAAAATTCAGAACTTAGAAGACTTGTTGCAGAATATAAAGAAATTAAAATCAAATTAACAAAAACTCAAAACAATAAATTAATAGAACAATTAAGACAAATTGAACATAGATATTTTCATGAGACAGGAAGACCACTTAAAGTTGATATCAAAGAGATTACGTAAAATATATTAAAAATAGCAAAGAACTGAAAATGAAATTTAATCATACAAAATACAAGCAAAGAAATATCACAATATGGAATGAAGTAGCTCCACGTTATCATAAAAGGTGGGCAAGTATTAGTCAAGGGCCATTTGCAAGTACTTCAAAATTGGTTCAGCTATTAGATATCAAAAAAGGAGACAAAGTACTTGATCTTGCCTGCGGTACAGGTGTAGTTACCAAAAAAATTAAGCAAAAGGTAGGTAGCTCAGGGTATGTAGTAGGTGGTGATACATCAGTTACTGCAATAAAGATTGCAAAGAAATGGAATGGATCTCAATCAAATTTGGGTTTTGTAAATATAGATGCTGAGAATTTTAACTTCTCAAAACCATTTGATATTATAACATGTCAATATGCATTGTTCTTTTTTCCAAATGCTCAGAAAGCGCTAAAAAATATTAAAAAAAATCTCAAAAAAACAGGTAAAATAGGCATAACTGTACATGGGGCAGCAAAAAAAGTTCCTTTTTTTAGCAGTATTTTGGATGCAGTAACAGAAATGATTCCTGATTATTTTCCTCCAGGTTCTCCTAATTTAGATAGATTTGGAACAAAATTCTCTCTTAGAGGAGAAGTAAGAAAAGCGGGGTTTTCTAAAATTACAGTCAAAAATTTTATTTTTAAATTTAATCCTGGTACATTTGAAGACTATTGGAGAAATTATCTTAGGTATGTTGCAAAACCATTAAAAGAAAAACTAGATGCTCTTGATGTAACAAAGAGAAAAGAATTGAAAAATACAGTTAGAGAAAATGTAAAACCATATACTCTGAAAAATAAAACCATAGAATTTCCTTGGGAAGTTTTAATTTTAACTGCAAAAAAATAGGAATGAGAGAATATGGCAAGAGATTCAAAAAAGAAAAAAGAAAAACCAAAAGAGTCTCAATTTAAGAAATTTCTTATAAAACGTGCTCCAATTTACTTGGCAGCTATAGCAATTATGATCATCTTTATTATCCCCGATTTAACAAAGGGGGATTTACAAAGTAGTCTTCCTCAAACTTTAACCCAAGAGGAAAAAGAAGTGGTAGATTTTTTGATGGCATACGATGGTCCTAATGAAAAAGGTCTAAGTCTCCTTGATGCAATATCAAAGGAAATAAGTGAAGAATATCCAAATGAGAAAATTTATGATAATAAGAAAACCAAAGTAAATGTTGTTGTGTCAAATCTAGAGAATGAAAGATATCAAGTTATTTTTGATTTTGAATCACACAAAGATGATTTTCATTATGATTGGAATATTGATATGCAGACAGGAGATATTAAGGGAAATGATGAAGAATCAAAATACATTATTAATTTAGTTGATTTTTATGATTAGAATTTCTGAAAATTAGCCTCAAATTGTAACTAAATCTTTTGTAAATTTATGCATAACTATTGGTTTTTGTTTTACGATTAAAGAATCTTCAATCCGAATTCCAAATTTGTTTGGGATATAAATTCCAGGTTCTACTGTGATTGCCATATTTTCTTCAAGTAGAGTTTCACTTCGAAGAGAGACAGTTGGTGCTTCGTGAACTTCTAATCCAATACCATGACCTGTGGAGTGTATAAAATATTTCCCATAATTTTTATCCTCAATATACTTACGGCATGCAAAATCAACTTCTTTACAATTTACATTAGGTTTTACAGCTTTCAATCCAAGCTTTTGTGATTCTTTTACAATTTCATAAGCTTCTTTTGTTGGTTGAGAAATTTTTCCTATTGCAAATGTTCTTGTAGAGTCAGAAACATATCCTTTGTATCTTAAAGTTAGATCCACTACAACAAGATCACCTTTTCTAAATTTTCTTTGGGAAACTTGTGCATGGGGTAAAGCACCATTGGGACCTCCTGCTATGATAAGAGGGTTAAGAGTTGATTTGTAACCAGTATCAAACATTTGTTGTTCTATTGCATACGTCATCAAAATTGTTTGAAGTTCAGACTCTTTTTGTCCCACTTTCATCTTCTTTGAGCAAATATCAAATAATTCATCGATTATTTTAGAGCCTTTTTTGAGAATTTTGATCTCTTTTTCATCTTTTATTATTCTAGAGTTATAAAATGGCTCAGTAGATGATTTAATTTTAGGAATTGATTTTTTCAGAGACGTCATTAAGGAAAAATCATTGCAGTCAGTACATACTTTATTTTTGTTGATTTTTGTAACCAGTGAGGAAATTAAGCCAACACCCCTTTCGCCTGTAATAACATTACAATTTTCTGACTCCTCTTTTGCTCGTCCTACCTCAAGCTCTGGAGCAATAATCGTAGTATTTCCTCCTTTCTCCAATATTCCTATTGCCTCACCCCAAAATCCAGTCAAATAAAATAGATTCTCAGGCTCAAATGTTACCAAAGTGTCACAGTCTATCTTTTGGGTAAATTTAAGAAGATTTTTTCTTCGATGCTTCACAAAAAATTATCTGCTTTTCTCAATTTATGTATGATGTAAAGTTTGTATATACGATTTAGAGGTTGGAAAATTATGACAGATAAAAAGAAGAAAGTGGTTGCATTGCTTTCAGGAGGATTGGATAGTCAACTTGCTATAAGAATGATGCAAGAACAAGGTTTTGAGGTTTCAGCTGTTGCAATAAAAACTCCCTTTTGTGATTTTGATTGTGGACGAGGATGTGGATTTGAAATTAGAGAAAGATCAGACGATCTAAATGTAAAACTAAAGACAGTATATCTTGGAGATGAATATATCGAAATGCTAAAACATCCCAAGTATGGTAGAGGTGCAGGTTTCAATCCTTGTGTGGATTGTAGATCCATGATGTTTGATGCAGCAAAAAAACATATGGAAGAAATTGGTGCCGAATTTATTATTTCAGGAGAAGTTCTTGGTCAAAGACCAATGAGTCAACATGCTCCTGCATTAAGAACGATTGAAAAAGAGTCAGGACTTGTAGGAAAAATTGTAAGACCTTTATCTGCGGCATTGTTACCTGAAACAGATCCTGAAAAGGATGGACTAATCAAAAGAGAAAATCTTGGAATGATTAGAGGAAGAACTAGAAAAGTACAATTAGAAATGGCAAAAAAATATGGAATTGAAAATCCTCCTAATGCTGGGGGAGGTTGTCTATTAACAGATCCAGCTTTTGGATTACGTGCAAAAGATTTGTTTGCCCATATAGAGACACCAACGATAAATGATATTGATTTGTTAAAAGTAGGAAGACAGTTTAGATTAGATGAGGAAACAAAGCTGGTAGTTGGAAGAAACAAAGATGAAAATGAAATGATAAAGGCAATAGCATTGCCCAATGATATTTTGTTAGAGTCACGTGATCATATGGGACCCGTATCAATTTTACGTGGGAAAAATGCAGATAAACATATTGAATTTGCATCTTCAGTTACTCTAAGATATTCAGATGCACCAAGGAAAGAGAAAGGTTACTTGATTATTAACAAAGATAAGAAAAAAGATGAGATAATCGCAGAGCCTGCAATAGAAGAGTCCTACCTTCAATTTAGAATTTAGGCGCGAAATTTTAATCAAATTAGTTAAAACTAAGGAAGAGTTTTTGAGGGAGTAGATCGCATTTTTATCAAGGATGCAAAAACACGAAAATCCCATTTACTTGAAGGCAATTACTATACGCGATGTTAGTGATATTCTTTCAATCAAAGAAGATATCAAAAAGGGAATGATTTTGATTTTAAGAGTAACCCCATTAGCTCAAAAAGATGTGGAACAACTTCGTACAGTTGTAGAGGATTTGTATTCAATTGCTAAAACTGCTGGCGCAGACATTGCAAGATTAGGAGAGGAAAGAATTATTGTTGCACCTTCTAACATTAAAATCTGGAAGCCTGAATACGATCTAAAATAATTTTATTGCTTCTTGT
>Ga0209987_10001096_pt1 | contig 14591 bp, 15 predicted proteins | sample N074metaG_FD_182134 | JGI IMG/M metagenome (GOLD analysis project Ga0209987, IMG submission 182134) | Deep subsurface microbial communities from Kermadec Trench to uncover new lineages of life (NeLLi) - N074 metaG (SPAdes) (version 2) | ecosystem: Environmental > Aquatic > Marine > Ocean trench... | reverse complement strand
CTATAGCCGGCCACATCGGCGACCAAGATCGCTGCCAGCCGGCGCTCCAAATCCCGCTCCTTGTTCTGGTTGGCTGTGGTCCTCGCGACACTCTACCGGCGGACGGGGCGCTTCGGTAGAAAATTCCGCCCGGCTTGGCACAACCGCCCCCCATTCCGCCCCCTGCCCGCTCTCTTGGCCGGCCCTCGCGAGCCGCTACAGCCGGCTTTCCTTGCGCTGCGCCGCGACCGGGAGGTCGCGCAATCGGCCGAGATCGCCACGCCGGAACAGCTCGGGGTCGGCGAGGAAATCGAGCATCATCCCGGTCGCGTCCTCGCCCCAGAAAATCTCCTCGTCGATCGCGAAACTCGGCACGCCGAAGACGCCGCGCGCGATCGCCTCGTCCGTGTTCGCGCGCAGTTGCTGCTTGACCGCCGGATCGCTCACCCGGGCCGCCATGTCCGCGACCCCGAGGGCGGCGGCGAGCGCGGCCAGGCTCTCGGGGTCCTGGCCGTCGTGCCCCGCGCCCCAGATATGGCGGAAGATCGTGCCGACCGCCTTCGGTGTGGCGCCCAGCGCGATGGCCAGTCGCAGCACAGCGAGTGGATTGAAGGGATGACGCGGCGGCGTCTTGAAGGGAATCCCGCGCTTGCCCGCGAGCCAGTGGCAGTAGCGGTAGGTCTGGCGCCGCTTGGCCGGTATTTCGGCCGGACCCTTGTGTTCCCAATGTCCGAGCAATCCGGCGAACAGCACCGGCTTGAGCGTGATGTCGAGATCGGCCGGAAAACGGTCGAGAGCCTCGAACTGAAGGTACGCGAAAGGCGAGACGAAATCGAAATACCAGTCCGCTTGGCGCGTCATCGCGGTTCCTCCCTCCCTTACTCCCCCTTCCACACCGGCCGGCGCTTTTCCATGAAGGCGCGGCGGCCCTCGGCGTAGTCGGCGCTATCGAAGCAGATGCGCCCGAGCTCCTCGATACGTGCCATGTCGCGCGCGTCCGGGTCCTTGGCGGTTTCGTCGATGGTCGCCTTGTTGGCGACGATGGAGAGTGGCGAGTTGTCGACGATCGCGGCACAGACCTCGAGCACCGTGGTTTCGAGCTCGGCGACCGGCACCACCCGGTTGACCAGGCCGATGCTGAGCGCCTCCTCGGCGCTGAAGCGCCGCGCGGTCAGCAGAATCTCCTTGGCGTAGGCCGGCCCGACCAAGTCGACCAGCTTCTTGAGATAGCCGAAGCCGTAGGAGATGCCGAGCCGCGCCGCCGGAATCCCGAAACTCGAATCATCGGCGGCGAAGCGCATGTCGGCGGCCATGGCAATGGCCACCCCGCCGCCCAGACAATATCCTCTGATCATGGCGATCAGCGGTTTTTCGAGCCCCGCCATGGCCACGCGCGCGCCCTCGGCGACCGCGTTGTAGCGCGCCGCGGCCTCGGCGTCGGCGCGCTGGTCCTCGAACTGGGAGATGTCGGCGCCGGAGACGAAGGCCTTGTCGCCGGCGCCGCGCATGACCACCACCCGGACCGCCGGATCGGCCGCGAAGTCGCCTAGGATATCGGCGATCGCCTGCCACATCTCCAGCGAGGTGGCGTTGCGCCGCGCCGGGTTGTTGAAGGTCATCCAGCCGATGCCATCCGCCTTCTCGGCCAGCATCTTGTCGGTCTTCAGTTCGAGCATGATCGTCCTCTGATGGTCCGCGTCGGGTTTTTGGGCCCCCTTTATCGGACCCCGGGCACCGCCCTGTCACGGGTAATTTGGAACCCATCGCGGCGTAGAGCCTACCATCGGCGGCTTCCAGCGGCTAACCTGAGATTTGCGGTGCGAAACGAGGGAGGGTTGCCATGGCTTTTGCCGAGACCGACGACGGGGTCAAGCTGTACTTCGAGGAGACCGGGCGCGGCGAGCCGGTGATCTTCGTGCACGAGTTCGCCGGCGATTGCCGCAGTTGGGAGCCCCAGGTGCGGCACTTCGCGCGCCGCTATCGTTGCATCACCTACAATGCCCGCGGCTATCCGCCCTCCGACGTTCCCGACGACCCGGCCCGCTATAGCCAGGCCCGCGCCTGCGCCGACATCAAGGCGGTGCTCGACCACCTGGGGATCGAACGGGCCCACATCGTCGGTCTCTCCATGGGCGGCTTCGCGACGCTTCACTTCGGCCTGACCTACCCGGAAACCGCGCGCAGCCTAGTGGTCGCCGCCTGCGGCTACGGCGCCGAGCGCGAGCGCCGCGCGCAGTTCCGTGCCGAAGCCGAGGCCTGCGCCGAGAGCCTGGAGCGGGACGGCATGAAGGCTTTCGCCGCCGGCTATTCGCTCGGTCCCGCGCGGGTGCAGTTCCAGAACAAGGACCCGCGCGGCTGGCGCGAATTCGCCGACCTGCTGGCCGAGCATTCGGCCCGGGGCGCGGCGCTGACCCAGCTCGGCGTGCAGCGCGAGCGGCCCTCGCTCTACGACTTGGAGGACAAGCTCGCGGCCTTGACCGTGCCGACTCTGATCGTCAACGGTGACGAGGACGAGCCCTGCCTGATCCCGGGCGTCTACCTGAAGCGGACGATTCCGAATGCCGGGCTGTGGGTCATGCCCAAGACCGGCCACACCGTGAACCTGGAAGAGCCGGGGGCCTTCAACCACGGCCTCGCCGAGTTCTTCGACCTTGTCGAGGCCGGGCGCTGGGAGCCGCGCGACCCGCGCTCGATCTCCGACACCATCCTGGGCGCAAGACCGTGAGACGCGGGAGCACGGAGCGCGGCGGGTGAGCGCGGAACCGGCGCCCGGCGGCGCGCCGGCCGCGGACCGGATCGGCGTGGGCATCGCCAGCATCATGGCGGCGGTGTTTTTCTTCGCCATCTCCGACGCCTTGGCCAAGTGGCTGGGCCAGACCTACGAGCCGGTCCAGATCGTGTTCTTGCGTTATGTCTTCGGGATGATCCCGGCGGCCCTGCTGGTCTGGCACGGCGGCGGGCTGGGCGTGCTGCGGACCCGGCGGCCGGTCATGCACGGCCTGCGCGCGCTGGTGATCTTCGTCGCCCTGCTGTTGCTGTTCACCGGCCTGCGCGAACTGCCCCTGGCCGAAGCGATCTCCGTGGCCTTCACCGCGCCGCTGTTCGTCACCGCACTCTCCGGCCCGTTGCTGGGCGAGCCGGTGCGGCCGCGCCGCTGGGCGGCGGTGCTGGTCGGATTCCTGGGCGCGCTGGTGGTGATCCGTCCCGGGACCGGCGCATTCCAGACCGCATCGCTCATCGTCCTGGCCTCGGCGCTGTGCTTCGCGCTTTCGGCACTGCTCACCCGGCGCATGGCGCGGACCGAGACCAGCGCCGCCCTGCTCACCTACACCACCCTCGGCGCCGGCCTGGCGAGCCTGCCGATCGTACCGTTCGTGTGGCAAACGCCGGCGCCGGACGACCTCTGGCTGTTCGTGGCGATCGGCCTGATCGGCGGCACCGCCGCCTACTTCGTGATCCAGGCCTACAGTAACGCCCCACCCGCGATTGTCGCGCCGTTCGACTACACGGCGCTCATCTGGGCGGCACTGATCGGCTGGATCGTGTGGCAGGAGCGGCCCGAACCCGCGGTCTGGCTCGGCGCCGCGATCATCGCCGCCTCCGGCCTCTACATCACCCACCGCGAGACCCGGACCAAGCCGGACGATGGCGGTTCCGCCTGAGCCGAAAGCAAACTAGAATGGCCGACCTCTAGAGAACGAAAGGTCCCCATGCCCCGATTCTACGAGCCCGACTTGGGCGCCAATCCCGACGATCCCTTCGCCCGCGATACCGGCAGCAAGCTGGTGCGGCGCGGCTTCTGGCTCGACATGAGCGACCGCTCCCTGGTGCTCGCCATGGTCCAGGGCCTCGGCGCCGACCTGCCCAACGAAGCCAAGCGCGCGCACTTGGCCGACCTCGGCCGCGAGCACCTGATCGACCAGGTCTGCCTCCAAGAAATCCTGCCGCCGGAGTGAGCAACCAGGTCACGGGACTTGTTAAGCGGTGTTGCGAATGGCGAGTCTATCGTTGCGCCGGCGCTCTTTCGGCCTGAGTTTTCACACCGCCTGGTCCCGGAGCAGACTTTCTAAAATGCCCGCATAATCTTAGAATTTTGCCAGACCTCATCGGGTTGCAGCCCGAGCATACCGCAGAGCTGCCGAAACTCCGCTAACTCTTTCTCGTGTACGTCGTGGTCGGCGGTGATGACCAAATAGGCAACACGCATCAAGGTACGTGCCCTCTTGTGGTTGCCCGCGATCCGTCGGACCTTGCCATAGAGAATTTTCTTGGTGGCCTCGCCGTTAGTTGTCAGGGCAGATATGTAGCCATCAAGAATCTTATTCGCTTTGTCTATGTCGAACGTTGCGAGGCTCGGCTCGATCTTGAAGGCGTAGTTGATATCTTGTCGCTCTTGCAGCTTTACCTCTTCGTCGGCAAGGGCGGTAAGCGCGCAAACCGCCATGGTCGCCTTGAGGAAAATCTTGTCCTGGTAGCGATCCACCTCACCGCCCAGCTTGTCGAGTAGTGGGCGTTCCAAAACATCTTCGATAGGGCGCCCGTCATCTGAACTCCAGCGACCGCCATAGGTCGTCGTCATGCTGGTACCTCCCGCCTGGTGTCACCTATGCCTAGCCCGCAGCCTATCCACCAGCTCGATTCATCATACCCGACCTGGCGGAAGCAGTTGCATTATATCGAGGATGAGTTTTATGGAGCAACGCTAACCCCCGATCCCGTCATCGCCGACGCCACAGATGACGGCGGCGACTGTGCTGTCCTTCGGCAGATCGACCTTGCCGGCCTGGATAGCGGCGATGGCGGCGGCGCCGGAGAGCTCGGCGCCCACGCCCATCTCGAACCACAGCCAGCGCGCGGCCGTGCGCATCTCGTCGTCGCTGACCAGGACGATCTGATCGACCTTGTCGCGGATGATCTCGAGGTTGATCTCGGCGCTGCGCCGCGGGGCCAGCGTCACCGCTTCGGTCTCGATCGCCGGCAGCGTAATCAACTTGCCAGCCGCCAGACTCTTGCTGAGGGTCGGCGCGCCGACCGGCTCGATTCCGATCACCCGAATGCCCGGCTTGATTGCCTTGGCGGCCGAGGCGATGCCGGAGATCAAGCCGCCGCCGCCGATCGCCACTAGCAGGGTGTCGATGTGGGAGGACTGCTTGAGCATCTCGCGCCCCACGGTGCCCTGGCCGGCGATGACGGCCGGGTTGCTGAACGGATGGATGTAGCTCAGGCCGTCGCGTTCGGCGCGGGCGAGCGCGGCATCGTTGGCGTCGTCCCAGACCGCGCCTTCGATCGCCACCTCGGCGCCCCAGGCGCGCAGCTTGTCGGCCTTGGCGGCGGACGTGATCTCGGGCAGGTAGATCACCGTCCGCGCGCCCGAGGCGCGGCCAGCGTAGGCAACGGCGAGGCCGTGGTTGCCGCCGGACGCCGTGATGATGCCGCGCGCGAGCGCCGCCTGGTCGAGCTGGAGCACCGCGTTGTTGGCGCCACGCGCCTTGAACGAACCGGTGACCTGTAAGGATTCCAGTTTGAGCAGTAGCTCGCCGGGGTGCAGCGGGGCGCGCAAGTACCGGGCGCGCAGACAGGGCGTGCGCCGCACCCGGTCCTTGATGCGGTCGGCCGCCGCCTCGATGTCGGCCAGGGTCACCGGGCCGGTCGCGATGTCCATGTCTTCGGCGCTCCTTCGTATCAGTACGATTTCGGCAGATCGAGCACGCGCTCGGCGATGTAGTTGAGCGCCATCTGTTGGGAGACCGGCGCCAGGCGCGGAATCATGACCTCGCGCAGCAGCCGCTCGACATGGAACGCCTTGGCGTAGCCCATGCCGCCGTGGGTCAGGACCGCGCGCTCGCAAGCCCGGTAGCCGGCCTCGGCGGCCAAGTACTTGGCGGCGTTGGCTTGGGCGCCACAGGGCAGGTCCCGGTCGCAAAGATCGGCGGCCTGCAGGCACAACAGCCAAGCGGCCTCGAGCTCGGCCCAAGACTCCGCCAAGGGGTGCTGGATCGCCTGGTTCTGGCCGATCGGGCGGTCGAAGACGATGCGCTCGGCGGCGTAGTCGGCGGCGCGGCGCAGCGCCTCCTGGCCGATTCCGATCGCTTCGGCGGCGACCAGGATGCGTTCGGGATTTAAGGACCGCAACAGCTGTTGAAACCCCTGGCCCTCCTCGCCGACCAACTCTTCGGGCGTAGCCGGCAGGCCGTCGAAGAAAATCTCGTTGGAATCGACCGCCTTGCGGCCCATTTTCTCGATCTCGCGGATGTCGCAATAGCGGCGGTCGAGATCGAGGTAGAACAGCGACAGGCCGTCGGTGCGGCGCGCGCCGTCTCCCCGTGGCGCGGTCCGGGCCAGCAGCAGCACCTTGTCGGCGACCTGGGCCGTCGAGGTCCAGAGCTTCTGCCCGGTGATGTGATAGCCCCCGGCACCGTCGGGCTCGGCGCGGGTCGTGATCGCGCCGGTGTCCAGGCCGGCGTCGGGTTCGGTGACCGCGAAGGCCATCTTGATCTCGCCGCGGATGATCGGCGGAATCCAATCGCGCCGCTGCGCCTCGGTGCCGAACTCGACGATGGCGCGCGGCCCGAAGACGTTTATGTGGATCGCCGAGGCCGCGGCCATGGCGCCCGCGGAGCAGGCGATGCGCCGCATCACCACGGCACATTCGCGCACGCCTAGGCCCGAGCCGCCAAGCGCCTCGGGAAAGCCGATCCCCAACCAGCCGCCCTCGGCCATGGTGCGGTAGAAGTCCTCGGGGAAGCCACCTTCGCTGTCGCGCTCCAGCCAGTAGTCGTCGCCATACTCGGCCATGATCCGGGCGATGCCGTCCTCGAGTGCGTCGTGTTCTTGGCCGCTGTCGATCTCCATGCTTCCGATCCTCGCGCTCAAGTATGGTGAAACAGAAATACACCATACTAGTTCTCGCCAATCAGCGCCTCGTTGTGTTCGCCCAGCTCCGGCGCCGGTTGGTCGGGTCCCTGCTCGACGCCGGTCACCGTGAACGGTGTGCGCACGCCGCGCAGCCGGCCTTCGCTGGGATGGTCGAACTCGACGAACAGGCCGACGTCCTTGGCGTGACCCTCCTCGATCAAATCGCCGAGCTGATTGACCGGCGCGCAGGGGATGTCGAGTTCCTTGAGATCGGCGAGCCACTGGGCCGAGGTCTTGGTCTCCATGACCTCGGCGACCACTTCGTAGAGCTTGCCGACGTTTTCGCTGCGCCGCACCGGATCTTGGACCCAGTCGGCGGTGGCCAGATCGTCGCGGCCGATGAACTTGAGGAACCGGCTCCAATGGGCGCCGCTATAGGGCAGCACGCCGATATAGCCATCCTGGGTCGAGAACGGCCGCCGGTGCGGCGACATCAGACGGTCGTAGCCGGTCCCGCCCAAGGGCGGCTCGAAGGACATGCCGGAAAGCTGCTCGGTCATCAGGAAGGACACCATGGACTCGAACATCGGCGCCTCGATCATGCAGCCCTTGCCGGTCCGCGCCTTGTAGGCGACGCCGGCCAGCGCGGCCACCGCCAGGTGCAGCGCGCCGACCTTGTCGCAGACGATGGTCGAGAGGAAGCGCGGCACGCCGTCCGCGCCGGCATTGAGCGCGGCCAAGCCCGAGGCGACCTGAATGATGTCGTCGTAGGCCGGTTGGTCGGCGTTGCGCCCGCCCTGCCCGAAACCCGGCGCCAGGCAGTAAACGATTTCCGGATTGATCGCCTTGAGGGTCTCGTAATCCAGGCCGAGCTTGGCCGCGGACTTGACCCGCATATTGTGGATCAGCACGTCGGCGCTTTCGGCCAGTTTGCGAAATCCCGCCTGGCCGGCCTCGGTCTTCAGGTCGAGCACCACCGACTTCTTGTTGCGGTTCAGGTTCAGGTAACCGGCGCCCATGCGCGGCGAGCGCCCGGGCCGGACCGCGCGAAACAGGTCGCCACCGGGGGCTTCGATCTTGATCACCTCGGCGCCGAAATCGCCCAGCATCTGGCCCGCGTACGGGCCGAGCACGATGGTCGTAAGATCGAGAACCCGGATGCCCTTGAGTAGCTGATACATGTGGCTTTGTCCCTATGTCCGACTGCCCGAAACCAATTCCTCGACCGCCGCCGCCACGTCCGCGGCCGAGACCCGCAGCCGATCCTCCAAGATCGGCGCGTAGGCGATCGGCGCGCGCGGCGAACCGAGCCGCCGCACCGGCGCCTTCAACCGGTCCCAGAGCCGCTCGGCGACACTCGCCGCCACTTCCGCCCCGAAGCCGGCCACGGTGACCGATTCCTGAGCCACCAGCAGGCGGCCGGTGCGGTCGACGCTGTCGAATACCGCCTCTTGGTCCCAGGGCCAGAGGCTGCGCAGGTCGATAACCTCGACCTCGATACCCCGGCCGGCAAGCGTCCGCGCCGCCTCCAGGCAGATATGGACCTGCTTCGACCAGGACACGATAGTAACCGCGTCGCCCGCCCGGCGCAGCGCGGCCTTGCCCAGGGGTTCGGTCTCGGCCTGGTCGGGGACCTCGTCCTCCAAGGCCCAGAGGTCTTTGTGCTCCATGTAGACGACGGGATCGTCGCTGGCGATGGCGGCGCGCAGCAGCGCCCGGTTGTCCGCCGGCGTCGATGGCGTCACCACCACCAGCCCGGGGATGTGGACGTACCAGGCCTCGAGCGACTGAGAGTGCTGGGCGGCGGAGGAACGCCACATGCCGATCGGCTCGCGCACCACCAAGGGCACCCGGCCTTGGCCGCCGAACATGAAGCGCGCCTTGGCGGCCTGGTTGACCAACTCGTCGATGGCGCAGAGCGCGAAGTCGGAAAAGCGCATTTCGACCACCGGCCGGGTGCCGCAGAGCGCGGCGCCGACCGCCGCGCCCATAATTCCGGCCTCGGAGATCGGCGCATCCACGATCCGCTCCGGCCCGAAGCGCTCGGCCAAGCCTCGGTACTGGCCGAACACGCCGCCGCGCCCCAGGTCCTCGCCAACCGCCCAGACGTTCGGGTCCGCCACCATCGCCTCGGTCAGGCCCTGCTTGCCCGCTTCCAGATAGCTCATGCGGGTCATGGCACGGCCTCACGGGGTGCACCGATATCCTGAATGTCGCGGTAGGCGGCTTCCAGCGCCGGCCAAGGCGCGGCGGCGGCGGCGGCGCTGACCGCGGCCATTTCCGCGCCGGCCTCCGCGGCCAGGGCGTCGAGCTCGGCGGCGGCCACGCCGGCCTCTTCGAGCCAGGCGCGGCTGCGCCGGATCGGGTCGTCCTGGCGCGCCGCGGCGACCTCGTCCGCGTCGCGATAGGTGGCCGCATCGGCGTGGGTATGGCCGCTCAGGCGGTAGGTGCGGCAGACCAGGAACTGCGGCCCGCCCCCACCTTTTCCCCCGCCCTTGCCGCGGATCAATGCGAGTTTGTCGCGGACCGCCGCGTCGACCGCGACCACGTCGTTGCCGTCGATTTCGGACGCCGGGATGCCCAGGCTCTCGGCGCGCGCGGCCGGGCCCGGGCCGCCAGTCAGATCGCGGGTTCGGGTGGTCGCGGCGAAGCCGTTGTCCTCGCAGACGAAGAGCACCGGCAGATCGAAGATGCGGGCCCAGTTAAGGCCCTCCAGGAACGGCCCGCGGTTGATCGCGCCGTCGCCGAAGATGCAGGCGACCACACGGTCCTCGCCGCGCAGCTTGACTGCATGCGCCGCACCGGCGGCGATCTCGATATTGGCGCCGACGACGCCGTTGGCACCCAACATGCCGGCGTCGAAATCGGCGATGTGCATGGAGCCGCCCTTGCCGCCACAGGTGCCGCCTTCACGGCCGAACAGCTCGCACATCATGGCCGTCGCATCGGCGCCCTTGATCAGCGTTTGGCCGTGGCCGCGATGGGTCGAGAGCAGGTAGTCGGCGCGCGCCAGATTGCCGCAGACCCCGACCGCCACCGCCTCCTGACCGATCGAGGGATGGATCGCGCCCTTGATCAGGCCGTCCTTGGCGGCGGCCAGCGCGGCCTCCTCGAAGGCGCGGATGCGCAGCATATCGCGGTGCTGTTGCTTCAGCCGCGCCAGATCGACGTTGCGCCGTAATTGCGAACCGGACACCGATGCCTCCCGTTGTTTTCGTCCCGGCCCGCTCGAGCGGGCCGGGTCTCTCTTTGGTAGCGCGGCGGCGCGCGCCTGTCATGCCCCATCTTGGGTGCTCAATTCACTGGTGGCAGGCCGACGCCGATGTAGCGTTGCAACGGCGCGGGGTCGGCGCGCAGCGCTTCGGGGGTGGCGCTCGCCGGTATCTCGCCGTGCTCCAGGAAGGCGATGCGGTCGGCGACCTTGAGCGCCGCCTCGACCTTCTGTTCGACCAGCAACACGGCCACGCCGCGCGATTTCAGCAGGGTCACGGTCTCGAGAATGGTGTCGATCATGCTCGGCATCAGGCCCTCGGTCGGCTCATCCATGAGCAACACCTTGGGCTCGAGGCAGAGCGCGCGCGCCACCGCCAGCATCTGCTGCTCGCCACCGCTCAAATTGCCGGCCCGCTGCGCCATGCGTTCGATCAGGATCGGGAATAGCTCGAGAATTTCGTCGAGCGTGTCCTGTCCCGTGTCCCGCACCAAACAACCGATGCGCAGGTTCTCCGCCACGCTCATCTCGCCGAACAGGCGGCGGCCCTGGGGCACGTAGGCCAGGCCCCGTTTCGGCACCTGGTAGGCGGGCAAATCGAGGAGCTCCTCGCCATCGAGTTCGATACTGCCGTTGGTCGCCTCGACCAGCCCCATGATAGTCTTGAGCGCCGTGGTCTTGCCGGCGCCGTTGCGACCGAGCAGGCCCAGCACCTCGCCGGCCGCAAGATCGAGCGAGAAGCCGCGCAGTACCCGCACGCCGCCGTAGCCACTGGAGAGATCGCGAATCTTCAGCACCGCTCGTTCCTCACGTTCCCAGGTAGGCGCGTTGGACCTCGGCATTGGCGGCGATCTCGGCCGGCGCGCCCTCGGCCAGGATGGCGCCGTCGTTCATCACCGTGATTCGTTCGGCCAGTTCCATCACCACCGACATGTTGTGCTCGATCAGGAGCACCGTGGTCTCGCGCGCGATCGCGCGGGTCAGGTCGCAGAACGCCAGCACCTCGGATTCGGACAGCCCCTGGGTCGGCTCGTCCATGATCAGGAGCTCGGGCGCGAGCGCGAGGCTCATGGCCAGTTCCAGCAGCCGTTGATGGCCATAAGGCAGATTGGCGGCGGGTTCGTCGAGACGTGCCGCAAGCCCGACCCGCTCCAGCGCCGCCTCCGCCTGGCCGCGCAACCGGCCGGCATCCAGGTGCAGCCGGCCGGCCAGGCCGGTCATCTGGCCGCGCTGGAGCGCGAGCACGACGTTGTCGTGACAGCTCAGGTTCTGGAATATACTGGTGATCTGGAACGTATAGACGATGCCGCGGCGCGCCCGCTGCCAGTTGCGCAAGCCCGTGATGTCCGCGTCCTTGAAGCGGATGCGCCCCGCCGAGGGCCGGATGCGGCCGGAGATCATGCTGACCAAGGTGGTCTTGCCGGCGCCGTTGGGCCCGATGACCGCGCGGATCTCACCCGCCCGCAGCTCGAAGTCGACCTCGCGGACCGCCTGTACGCCGCCGAAATTCCGGCTCAATCCTTGGGTCCGGAGCAGGCTCATGTGCGCGTCCCGCGCCAACGCTCGCTCAAGGTTCCGATCACGCCCTTGGGGAAGACGATGACCAGCAGCACCAGCACCACGCCAACCACGATCAAGTAGCTCGAGGTGATCTCGCTGGCGAATTCGACCAGGTAGAACATCAGCCCGGTGCCGATCAGCGGACCGAGTGCCGTGCCGGCCCCACCGAGCAGCACCCAAAGCAAGGGATAGATCGAGTACTGGGTCGAGGCGAAGGTGGCGCCGACGTAGGCGAACAGCAGCGCGTAGGCGGCGCCCGAAATCCCGGACAGCGCGCCCGAAATGGTCAGCGCCAGAAGCTTGTAGCCGAAGGTGTTGTACCCGAGCATCTGGACCCGGGGCTCGTTCTCGCGCAGCGCCACCAACACCCGGCCGATGGGCGAACGCAGCAGCGCGACGCCGAGCAGGTAACAGACCATGAACAGGCCGAGCGCCAGATTGTAGCGCAAGCTCGGATCGGTCAGCGGCAATACCATCTCGCCGAAGCGCAACTGCCGGATCTCCTGGGCCAGCACGAAGCCCTCGTCGCCGCGGGTGATATCGTTGAAGTAGAGGATGGTCAGATAAGCCGCCTGGGAGAACATCAGCGTCACGATCAGAAACGAAACACCGCTGGTCCGGAGCGCAACCAAACCGGCCACCAGCGCCAGGACCAAGCCGCAGAGCCCGCCGAACAGGAAAGCGAGCGGCATGGAGAACCCCAGGAATTGGGCGCTCATGCCGGCGCCGTAGAGCCCGGCGGCGAAGAACATGGCGTGACCCAGGCTGAGCAGGCCGGCGTAGCCAAAGGCCACGTTATAGCCGATCGCGAAAACCGCGAAGATCATGATCCGGGTCATGTTGGTGTGGTGGTAGTCGGGCAGCACGAACTGCGCCGCCAAGAGCAACGCGAAGACGATCATCGGCGTGCGCCAAGGGCTGCCCTGTCTCCCGCCGGTCATGGCGCCTTCTCCCCGAACAGGCCGGCCGGGCGCACAACCAGCACCAGGGAGACCAGCAGGGTGGCCAGAATTTTGGCCAGCGTCGGGGTGAAAAAGACCGAAATCACGCCGTCGCTGATGCCGATCACGAAAGCCGCCAGCAGGGTGCCGCGCAGGCTGCCCAACCCGCCGATGATGACTACGATAAACGACATCAGCAACGGGTCGTGGCCCATCAGGTAGTGCGCCTGCTGGATCGGCACGACCAGGACCCCGGCGATGGCGGCGAGCCCGCCGCCCAAGGCAAACACCGCGGCGTAGACCCGGCGCACCGGTATGCCGAAAGCCTGGGCGGTCTCTTGGTCGTACTGGGTCGCGCGCATGTAGAGGCCGAGCCGGGTCCGGCTCAGCCCGTACCAAGTGCCGAGCAGCAGCATCAGCGATATCCCGGCGACGATCAGCTTGTAGCCGGAATAGCCGAACCAGGGGAACTGGATGCGGAAGTAGAACGGCGGTTCGACCACCCGCGCCTCCGGCCCGTAGAGGATCAAGACCGCCTGCTGGATGATGTAGAGCAGCCCGATGGTCGCAACGATGGTGCCTTCGGGGTTGTAGTCGATGCGCTTGAGGATCAGCCAATCGACCGCGACCGCGATGCCGCCGACGACAAGCGGCCCGATGATCAGCGCAAGTAGGAACGCGACCAGCGGCATGTCGCCGACCATGAAGGCGACCGACCAGGCAATCACCGCGCCGAGCATGAAAAACTCGCCATGGGCCACATTGACCACGCGCATGACCCCGAACACCAGCGACAGGCCGAGCGCGGTCACCGCCAGCACGAAGGCGGAGACGGTGCCCTCCAGAAACGCCAGAAACAGTTGGGCGCCGAAGCTCATGTCATGAAACGCGGTTCAGGGTTCGGCCAGAAGTGAGGGTATATTTTGCAACGAAAAGTCCCGTGTCACCAGCAACACCACGTCACTCCCGAGAAAGCGGGAGTCCATACGCTTGCATTGGATTCCCGCTCTCGCGGGAATGACATGAGGCGGCTGGGCACCTCAATCGGAGCTCCGCTACCGCGCCCGCCCCTCAACTCTCGGCTTAGAACGCCTGCTTGGTGTAGTCCGCCTCGGGCTCGTAGAGGCCGTCTTCGATGGTGGTGGTGTGGACTACCTTGAGCCGGTTGTTCTCGACCCGAGAGATGAACTGCTGGCCGAAAACTTGATGCAGCTGGCCGACGAACTTCTTGCGGCCCTGCGGATGCTCGATGCCTTCGTCGAACGACGTCATATTCTCCAGAGCCTCGATCAGCGCCACCTTGTTCGCGCTGCTGCGGTAGCCGCTCTGCTCGACCGCGGCCTTGATCACGAACAGCGTCTCCCAGCAGCCGAACATGTGCGAGAAGGTGGCGACGTCCTTGGAGTCGCTCATGCTCGCGCCGTTGGCGTCGACGCCGACCCGGTCGCGGTAGAACGCGGCGGCCGCGGTCGGCAGGCCATCGGCATAGCGCGGCATCGCTTCCCAGAAATAAGAACCCTCGAGGTAGTCGAGGCCGGGGCTGGCGATGTCCACGGCTTCGAGCGAGTCGATGAAACCGAACAGCTCGGGCCGGTTGTTGCCGAAGAACTCGCCCATCTCCTTGACGAAGGTAAGCACGGCCGGGCCGACCATGACGTGGTAGATGACCTCGGTGCTCGGCGGGATCTTCGCGAAGTACTTGGTGAAGGACGACTCGGTCGGCGGGATCGGCAGCAGCGTGGTGATCTCGCCGCCCAGGCTTCCGGCCGCCGCGCTGAAGAAGTCGCGGTGGTCGTGGCCGAAGGCGTAGTCGGGAAAGATCATGGCGATCTTCTTGCCGAGATTGCTGGTCACCCAGGGCGCCATCGAGCTGACTTGCTGGCGTACGTCGGTAATGCCGGGCTGGAACACGTAGCGGTTCAACTTGCCGGAGGCGACGTGGTAGCCCTCGCTGACCACGAAGTAGGGCATCTTCAGTTCGCCCGCGCGCGGCGCGGAGCCGATCACGACGTGGGAAAACAGGGTGCCGAACACGAAGTCGACCT
>Ga0209987_10001095_pt1 | contig 14602 bp, 12 predicted proteins | sample N074metaG_FD_182134 | JGI IMG/M metagenome (GOLD analysis project Ga0209987, IMG submission 182134) | Deep subsurface microbial communities from Kermadec Trench to uncover new lineages of life (NeLLi) - N074 metaG (SPAdes) (version 2) | ecosystem: Environmental > Aquatic > Marine > Ocean trench... | reverse complement strand
TGCGCCGGCCTCCACTTCCCTGGCCTGTTCCTTGGCGTGGTAGCTGGAACGCACCAGGGGACCCGCCTCTACGTGCTTGAATCCGAAGTGTTCCTCACCTATACCCTTCCACTCGGCGAACTCGGCTGGAGTCACCCAGCGCGCGACCGGAATATGCTGGATCGAGGGCCTCAGGTATTGGCCCAACGTGAGGATGTCGACCGCCGCTTCGCGAAGGTCGCTCATTGCCTGATGGACCTCGTCGGTCTCCTCCCCCATCCCGAGAATGAGGCCCGTTTTCGTCAGAAGGGATGCGTCGATCCTCTTGGCCGCTCCGAGAAAGGAGATGGAGCGCCAATAACGGCCGCCAGGGCGCACGTCCGGGTGAATTCTCTCGACCGTTTCGAGATTGTGTCCCAGGATCGCCGGCTTGGCTTCCATAACCACGCGGAGCGCATTTTCGTCTCCCTTGAAGTCCGGAATGAGCACCTCGACCGAGCACCCGGGGACTTCATCGTGGATGCGGCTGATCGTCTCCGCATAAATGCTGGCGCCGCCGTCGGAGAGTTCATCTCGATTCACGCTGGTGATCACCACGTGTTCCAGCTCCATGGCACGCACCGTGTGGGCGACACGCATGGGCTCCCCGAGGTCTAGTTCGGTCGGTAGCCCGTGGGCCACCGCGCAATACTTGCAGGCCCGGGTACAGACGTCCCCGAGGATCATGAAGGTGGCTGTGCCGGCCTCCCAACACTCTCCGATGTTGGGACACCCCGCCTCTTCACACACGGTGTGCAGCGACTGGCTCCTCATGAGGCCCTTGAGCCGAAGATACTCCGACCCCCCAGGCGACCGGACCTTCAGCCACTCCGGTTTGCGGGCGCGCATAGGCACCGTGTCCAGGCCCTCGTGGGCTCGTATACTCGAACTCCCTTTGGGCTTGACCAAACCGGTGTTCTTACCGCCGGGGGCATAACCCCCGGACGATTCAACGAGCGTCTTGTGCACGTGCTACCTGGCTTTGGGATGATCGGAGGAGGGGCCCCCTGGGCCTTCTTGGCGGTACCTAAAGAAAGCGACGATCGCGGGCCGGTTCAACCCCATTGTCCTTACCCGAGCGGGTCTACGCCTTGGCCTGGGCTGACTCTACCGCCTTGGCTGGGGCTGACTAGACACGACGTGGGCAACCACCTCTTCCGGTGAGTCGGTGAGGTAAATCAGGTCGAAATCCTCCTCAGAAATCTTGCCCTCTCGAAGCATGGTGCCTCGCAGCCAATCCATCATACCCGCCCAATACTTCCTGTCGAACAGAACCACGGGAAAATTCCTGACTTTCCTGGTCTGAATCAGCGTGAGCGCCTCGAACAGCTCGTCGAGCGTGCCGAATCCCCCCGGAAAGATGACGAAGGCCTCGGCATATTTCACGAACATCGTTTTCCGCACGAAGAAGTACCGGAAGTCGATGCCGATATCGACGAAATCGTTCAACCCCTGCTCAAAGGGTAACTCGATGTTGCACCCGACCGACGGCCGGCCGGCCTCCTGGGCTCCACGATTCGCGGCCTCCATGATCCCAGGACCACCTCCAGTGATGATACCGTAGCCGGCCGCCCCAAGGAGGCGGACAGTCTCGACGCAGCGCTCGTATACGGGGTCGGCCTGGGTGAGGCGCGCCGAGCCGAAGACCGAGACGCACGGACCGAGGTCGCTGAGCTCGTCGAATCCCTCGACGAACTCGCCCATGATGCGAAACACGCGCCAAGACTCTTTGCCCCCCCGGAAGAGCCCTCTCTCCTGCAACTCGGCGACGGTGGATTGTAGAAACCGCTCGTCCTCCGTCTCCTTCGAAATCGGGGGAGGCGGGACGACTTGCTGGGCTTCGTTTCCTTCGTTGTCTTCGCTCACGAGTCAGTTGCCTCGTTGTCGTGGGGGTGAAGCAACCACCGTTCAATCGTTCCCGCCCAGCGCTTCGGCCGTGACCTGCATTTCCGAAAACATCTGCGCGTGGTCCCGGTACTCGAGGAGATCCTTGGCCGTCTCGGACTCATACGCGTCTAACCAACGACTGTAGTACCGGCGAGCATTGGCGCTGTCGCCCATGGCCAATGACGCGTCCCCGGCCATGGCCAACCCGAGGAGGTGGTTCGGTTGGTCCGAGAGAATTTCCTCCGCGCCCTCCAGGGCCTCTGCGTTTAATTGGCCGGTCAGACGAAGCAGCACCACGTGGAACTTTCCGTCGGTGTCCAGTGGTTCGGCCAGTGCAAAAGCAGCGATCGCCATCGGTAGAAACGTGCTCGCCTCCGTGGAGTCATCGGCTGCCACCGCGGTCATCACGCGGTTAAAAAGGCGATCCGCCGCCTCACGCGGAGTCATCGAAGACAGGTCGATGCCCGCTGGGCCCGCCACTGGGCCGGCGAGGGCCGGGGGGGGCGCAGCAGGCCGTCCGGGGCCATACACTGGATATGCGATCACCAAGATCAGCCCCAACAACAGAGCACCAGCCATCCACCACGCCACCTGATTTCCCGACGCCTGGGTAATGGTCGACGAAGCGCCCAGCGCGTTTCCGCATTGATTACAGAAGCGAGCTCCAGCCGGTGGCTCATGTCCGCAACGCGAGCACTCCGCCGTCCCCAAGGCCCCACCACAGTTCGCGCAGAACCGTCCACCCTCAGCGGCTGCGCCGCAACTCGGGCACTTCATCCATCATCCTCCAAATCAAGGCGGGGGGGCCCGGACGGACCGGGGGTCAGCGCGTTGAACAACATCGGCCACGTGGCCACGGTTTGCGCCCGGTAGTTGGGCTGGAAACCGAACAACACCACCGAGCCCTCACCGACGGACGCCTCGACGACCGCGGGTTTCCCGGCCACATGCTCCGGGCCGAGCAGCCAGCCGGACCATAAAGGGTTCCCGTCACCGAATCGGGCGGTGACACGAACCGAGGTATCGGAGACGTCGAAGGCCCTGCTAGCCCTCGAGAACCAGGCTCCCACCGACTCGGGGAGCCCCACATTAAGGGCGTGGCCAGGCTCAGGACGCATCTCGAGGATCGAGCCGGGTATGAAAAACTCCGACGCGGTCAGCCGCTGCACCGCGCTCGAGACACCGAGGTCGAAGAGGTCCGCCACGTAGTCGGTCGCAGCCTCGATCGCCACGATGCGCCCTCCCTCGCGCACGAAGCGGTCCAGTGCCCGTTCGCCCTCGCTGCCCAGGCCTCCCACATAGGCCTCCGGGACGACTCCACTTCGAAATCCCGCGGTGATGGATGTCGGGGTCTGCCCCTGGAAGAGAATCACGTCGTAATCCCGACGGAGATCTCCGGCCCGAACCCGCGCGTCTTTGAGCGTGTCGTATGCGAGCTCGTACTGGTCGAAGACCCAGCGCGTCCATCCGGCCTCCATCGGCTCTCGCCAAGACTTGTAAAGAGCGATCCGCGGTGCGTCCTCACCCTGAAGGGCTTGGGGCAGCTGAAAAATGAATTCCGGCGTCTCGATCGGCGTGGACTCGATCACGGCAGCCACTCCCGGATCCAGATCTTCCACTGCAATGGCCGCAACGTTCATGAGCAATGGCAACGTATGGGCCGTCACATCGTACGGCCTGCGCGGCGGACCGCCGGGGTATTCGCGCAGATTCGGATACTGTTGCACCTCGAGGAGCGTCTGGGCGAAGGACGCGTATGGCTGGGTCATCGGAACCACGTAGGTGCCTGATGGGAACGACTCGCCATCGGCCTCGAACGCCTGCGAGGCGCGATACACCTCTACGTCGCCCATTCGCAAAATCCGTAGCACGTAAGCCAGGCCCGTCTCATTGTCCTGGTCGGCGGGAATGACCCACGCAGTGGGCCACGCGTCCCAACCGTTCACCGCCCGCTCGTTGATCCGGTAGAAGTTCTCCAGCCAGTATGTTCGGTTCTTGGCCGCGTTACTGAGGAGCGCCATCGCCCCCGCGTCCATGTAGTCCACTATGTCCGGAAGACCCCACGCGCCGCCCGTCCATGGATTCGGGTAGTTCACGGAAGAGGTCCCAGCGTCGTACCCTCGTCCGCCCCCGATGCTCGAAGCGGAGATGTTCACAGAGGTTGCGATGTCCGCCGAGGCAGTCTCCGACAGAATTCGGGCGGCGCCGTGATAGTGCATGTAGGCGCGCGCAGGGCTGAAGCCATCGTAGATGGCGTCGGTCACAACGCCGGGTTTCCCCTCGGCTGCAAGTTCGGCGGCCATCGCCGTGCCCAACATGTTCACAGCAGAGATGATGGCCGGATCGACATTGTGCTCGATCGGATCCAAATACGGCGGGAAGAAGATGCGAGCACCCGTGCCACCCATCTGGTGGATGTCGTGTACGATCTGGGGATGCCAAGCGTTATGGGCCCCGAGCACCGTGTGCTGCGTCTCCATCTGCGTGAACGCGTACCAGTCCCGGTTGTTGTCGTGGCCGACATAATAGTGGTAGAGCCACGGCAGGGCCGAAGCCTCGTACTCGGTGCCGAGCCATTCGTTGTACCAGTCCGCCACCCACTCCGTCCCGTCCGGATTCAGGGAGGGAATGTCCAGCAGGATGACGTTGTCCAGAATTTCGCGGACTCGCTCCTCGTTCGAAGATGCCAACCGATACAGCAACCGCGCGGCGGTCTGTGCCCCGCCGACCTCCGTCGAGTGGATACCGTGCGTGATAAGCACGACGGTGCGCCCAGCCGCGATGAGCTCCTGAAGCTCCTCGTCGCCGGACACCCGGCGAGGATCCGCGAGCCGCATCTGGATGTCGTGGAGCTCGGATAGACGGTTCTGGTTTTCCTCGCTCGTGACGGTCACCATCACGAAGGGCCGGCCCATCGTCGTGAGGCCGAGAGTATCGACCTTCACCCGCTCGCTGGTCTGTGCGAGCACCTCGTAGTACGCGGTGAGCTCCGTCCAGTTGGCCAGATTCTGTTCAGAACCGATCTCGTAGCCGAAATGGGATTCGGGCGTCGGAACGTCCTGAGCCGAGAGGAGGCCGACGGCGGCCAGCGTGAGGCCCGGACCCGTCAGGACCCTATGCAGCATGCGGTTGCCTCCAACAAGTGTTGAACGAAAGAGCATGGAGATCGTACCAACGAGTAGTCCCCAGGACAACCTTCGGGGTGACGCCGCCCGCGGGACTGCTAGAAGCCGGTGGGCATGTCGATGAATTCCTGCGGGAGGTCGAATCGCTCCTCCAGGTGAATTCCCAGCGCCTTCACCCCCCACGTCTCGGTAGCGTAGTGCCCCGCGTACAAAACGTTTACCCCATACTCCATGGCGTCGTGGTACGAGTGGTGGGGTCCCTCCCCTGTGATCAGCGCATCCAGGCCTTGCCGGGAGGCCTCGGGAATGAGGTTCGCGGCGGCGCCGGTGACCAGCCCCACCCGATAGACGTGCTCCGGTCCGCCAGGGATGAGCCGCACCGGACCACCCACCACCTCTCCGACGTGGTCCACAAGTGCATCTCGTTCGTAGTCGACCTCACACCACCATCCGATGTCACGCTCCTGATGGCCTCCGAACCGCTCCTTTGGGCTCCACCCGAGCGCCCTACACAGAACCGCACAGTTGCCCACCTCAGAATGTGCATCCAGAGGCAGGTGCGCCGAGTAGAGCGCGACCTTGCCTTCGATCAGGGCTCGGATCTTGCGAAATCGCGGACCTACCATCTTGGCCTCGCCGTTCCAAAAGAGTCCGTGATGGACGATCAGGATATCCACCCCCCGGGACACAGCCTCCCGGATCACGGCCTCACTGCCGTCAACGGCCACCGCTGCGCGCTTTACCTCGGTGGGTCCCTCCACCTGCAGGCCGTTCTGGGCAGGCGAATAGTCGGGAAACCCCTCGATTGAGAGATATTCGTCCAGATATTGGACCAGCGAATCGGTGTTCACCCTGTCGTTGGGCAAAAATGTGGAAAAGTGCCCATAGAACAGCGATGAGCCCGTGTATCGTCCCTTTCACACAACGTGTAACTCATTGTCACACTATGAGTTGAGTCAATTGTCCACCTCTGTGGATAACTAGCAAGCTGTTGAAGGGGTACAGTGACCCACGTTCTTGGCCCACGTTGTTGGCCCACGTCGTCGGGCCGCGTCGTTGGGCCCTCGCCGATACGACCACTCCGGGCCGGGCCGTCTTAATCTCCGGAAGATCGCTGAAGCCCCTTTTCCATCTCCTTCGACTCCGTCTGCCCACTCTCTTTCAACGCCTCCGGTTCCGTCTGCCGCTCAGCTCTTCCTCCGCGACCGGGCTCCGGTCGTGTCTGCCGCTCCGCGTTTCCTCCGCCACCGGGCTGCTTCGAATCCGTCCCGCGCTCAGCTTCTCCTCTGCCGCCGACCTTCGGTTTCGTCTGGGGCCCAGCTGCCTTTGCTCCGCCGCCGATCTCCGGTCTCTTCGTGGCCTTAGAAGCGGCCTTCACGGCCGACTCGCCGACAGCCACCTGTCCTTGGACCTTGGCGCCTTCCTCAACCTGCATCCGCGGAGCTACGATTTCACCCGCTACCTCGCTGGTCGCTTGGAGCTCGAGGCGGGATTCGGCATGAATTCCACCCGAAACCCGACCGGCGATCACCGCATCCTGTGTGAAGACGCTTCCGTCCACGAAGCCGTCCTTGCCGACCACCACAGATTTTCCGGCCCGAACACTACCACGGATCGTACCCTCTATACGTAGGGAACCGTCTGTGTCGGTGTCACCTACCAGGGTCATGCCGACCCCAATGATCGAAATCACGGCCTCAGGAGGGGTGGTAGTGGGGGGGGGCTTCTTCGCCATATCGTTCTAGTCCTCTGTGATTTATGGTTCCCTTACCAACTCGAAAGGATCGACGGACTCTCCCTCGAACCAGATCTCGAAGTGCAAGTGAGGTGCCGTCGATTCACCGGTCGATCCACTCAGCGCGATCACCTCGTTTTTCCGTACTTCCTCGCCGAGTTCGACCGAAGTGGCGGACGCATGGGCATACAAGGTCTCGTACCCATTTTCATGATCGATCCGCACGTACCTTCCGTATGTGGGATCCTCGTCAACCTCCATGACTCGACCCGCCCCCGCGGCCCGAATATACGCGCCAGTGGGCGTTGCGATGTCCAGGCCTGGGTGCACTCGTCCATCCTCGTCGAACCGGCCCTGCGTCACGAACCCACGCTCGACGAGCGGCCAGCTATCGGGCCGGTCGTCGCGCCCCTCATCACTACCCGACGGGCGGCTGAGGGAACCTGGAGGCGGGAGCCACAGCTCGGAGGGCGCCCCCGAACCATCGGGGGCGAACAGACCTCGAATGTCCGCGTACTGGCGTTCGACGGTAGTGAGCCGTCGACGAAGTCCCGGAATTCGCTCTTGCTCCGCACGCATCAAAGCGACCTCCGCTTCGAGCTCGACCATGTGGGAAACCCGTGAGGCCATGTACCCCCAGGTCGCGACCATAAACACCACCACCGTACCGAGAACGATGCCCAAGCCGCGGAGCACGCGTAGGCGCTTGTACGACACCTCGTAGGTCCGACTCTGACTGGTGGCAGGCACGAGAATGATTCGCAGGACCGGGTCTTTCACGACACGACCTCCGACACTTCTCGGCCCGTGATCAGGTGGAAGACTCGTTCGAAGTCCTCATGGTCGCGGAACGGTACCTCGATCACACCGGACCCCCCTCTGCGAAGACGGACGTTAGCCTTGGTCGAAAGCGCCGCCCGTAGATCCTCCTCCAGAGCCTGAGTGACAGGATCCCGGGGCCTGAACGCGCGGTTCTTCGATTTCTTCGTTTTCCTGACCGAATTTACCCCAGCATGACTTTCCATCTCACGGACAGACCAACTCTCCGCAATGGCCTTCAGGGCGAGCTCCACCATCTCGCCCTGATCGTCGAGTGCGAGCAGCGCCCTCGCATGTCCAGTCGTGAGGGATCCCACCTCTACAAACGTCCGGACCGACGCCGGCAACTGTAGAAGGCGGACCATATTCGCCACCGTGGAGCGGCTCTTCCCGACGGAGCGTCCGATCCCCGCGTGACTTTGGCCGTATCTCTCCATGAGAATCTGGTACCCCTCCGCCTCCTCCATGGGGTTCAGGGCCTCGCGCTGGAGGTTCTCCACGAGCGCAAGGACAAGGAGCGTGTCGTCGTCGACTTCCCGGGTGACCGCCGGGACCGCCTTCCAGCCAAGCATCCGGACGGCCCGCAAGCGACGCTCCCCAGCCACCAACTCGTATTTCCCGAGGGCCTTCGGGGCCGGGCGGAGCAAGATCGGCTGAAGGAGACCATTTTCCTCGATGGATTGGGCCAGCTCAGTCAATTCATCGTCCGAGAAGGCCTTTCGGGGTTGTTGGGGGTTCGGCCCGATCGATTTCACATCGATAAGCTGCGCCTCTCCTCTCGGAGCATCGTCCACATACTCACCGAGCAAAGCGCCGAGCCCCTTGCCGAGACGAGCCTTCGCCATCAAGCCTCCGGTCCCCGCCCCGCCATGAGCTCCCTGGCGAGTGCCAGATAACTCTGGGCTCCGTTGGACAGAACGTCGTACCTGAGGATCGGCTGCCCGAACGAGGGGGCCTCGGCCAACCGAACATTTCTCGGAATCGCTGTCTTGTACACGCGGTCGCCGAAATACTCCCTCGCCTCAGCGGCCACCTGTCTCGCCAGGTTGAGGCGCCCGTCGAACATCGTGAGTAGCACGCCCTCGATTTCAAGTTGCGGATTGAGCGACCGTTGGACCAGCCGTACAGTGTTGAGCAGTTGGCTGAGACCCTCCAGGGCATAGAACTCACATTGGATCGGAATCAGCAGCGAATCGGAAGCCGTAAGGGCGTTCAGGGTCAGAAGCCCCAGTGACGGCGGACAGTCCAGGAGGATGAACTCGTAGTCGGACCGGATGGACTCCAACGCTCGGCGAAGAATCGTCTCCCGGCTCAGCGCACCGACGAGCTCGATCTCCGCACCCACCAGATCCCGCGTACTCGCCAGGACGTCAAGAAGGGGGAACTGAATGGCCGTACGCACAGCCGCCTTGGCATCCGCTCCACCCAAGAGTACGTCATAGACCGTCAATCGCTCGTCTTCGCTCCGTGAAAGCCCGAGTCCGCTCGAGGCGTTCCCCTGTGGATCCAGATCGACGACCAATGTGCGAGCCTCGGCCACGGCGATAGCGGCGCCCAGGTTGATGGCGGTCGTGGTCTTACCCACACCGCCTTTTTGGTTGGCGATGGCGATGACGCGAGACATGTAAAAAGAGGCCGTTGGGATGAACCTTCGGGGGTGAGTTCTAAATTAAACGGTGCTCCAACGAGGAGCAAAATGCAAGGACGTGGTCGACGCCTCTTGCCGGCGCGTGATCACTCACCGAAACTCAGGCGTAGCGGTACGATTGTTGGCCCGCCGGAGTATCGGATTATCCCCCCCCCCCAAATGGACCGGCATGAGCTCCAAACGTCCTCTTTCCTATACACGAAGCGGGTTACAGCTGCTAATGGTCATAGGCATCATGACCACTGGCGCCATTGGCTGCGGAGACGGGACGACCGAGCCGGACCTCAACCCAGACTTCATGGTGGGAGACTGGTTGGCCGAGTCCCTGGTGCTGACAAGCGTGGCGAATCCGGAGGTGCTCGCCGATTTGGTGGCGTTAGGGGCGAAGTTTACGCTTTCCGTCGAGGCGTCGGGACGTTACACGGCGATCCTCGAGGGGTCTGGGCAATTCAGCGGTACATTCGGTAGGCTGACCGTAGACGGCACCTACGTGGTTTTCATGCAAGAGTTACCCATCCGCGATGAGTCCATGGACATGTGGGAGCGTGTCGACGACTCGGTCATCTTGGTGGGTGAGAGCGAGTTCGACTTCAACCTCGACGGCACAGCTGAACCCGCAATCCTCAGACGGGTGCTGATTCCCAGCTAGCTACGTTTCACGTGAAACACCTCCGCAGGACGCTCGCAGCGAGTGCCGGAGCCTGTTTCACGTGAAACAGGCCGGCTCAGCTCTTGGCCGCCACCGCCATCGGTCTGTTCCGACGCCACCGCCGGACCTCGAGGATCAAGTTCTGCAGATCCGCCGGGGACACACCGGGTATCCGGCCTGCCTGCGCGAGTGAGGAGGGACGCACCCGCGCCAACTTCTCCCTCGCCTCGAAGGAAAGGCTCAGCAGCCCTTCGTAGGGAAGCTCTTGCGGGAGTTCGAAGTCCGCTTGTTTGCGTAGGCTCCGTGCCCGCTCCGCCTCACGCTTGATATATCCCTCGTACTTGATCTCGATCTCGACTGCGGCCAGCGCGTCGGCATCGGTGGCGGGGTCGAACACAGCTCCTCCGGCCTTCGCGAGCCCACTCGCGGGCACCTCCGGACGTTTTAAGAGTTCGGACGCGCGGACAGACTGGCGTACCGGGCTACTCCCGCACTCCTGCAGCAGCGGGTTGACGCATGCGGGTTCGATCACGGTTTCAACGAACCACTGTCGGACGCGCGTCTCTCGCTCTTCGAGCGTGGCCAACGCCTCGCTCTGCGTCGCAGTCAGCAGACCGATGTCCCTCGCGCGAGGGCCGAGGCGCCGGCTCGTATTGTCCTGTCGAAGGAGGAGCCTGAACTCGGCTCGGGACGTGAATAGGCGGTACGGCTCATCGGTCCCCTTGGTGATCAGGTCGTCGATCAAGACACCGATGTAGGCCTCGTCCCGCTCCAGCACAAACGGCGCCCGCCCGAGGACCCTCAGGGCCGCGTTCGCGCCCGCCATCAGCCCCTGGCCCGCCGCCTCTTCGTATCCGGTGGTCCCGTTGATCTGGCCCGCGAAGTAGAGGCCCGGAAAGGCCCTCACCTCCAGCGTGTGCCTCAGTTGATGGGGCGGGAAGTAGTCGTATTCGATGGCGTACCCGACCCTCGTCACCTCCACACGCTCGAGGCCGGGAATCGTATGGAGGAACTCCACCTGAACGTCGGCAGGCAACGATGTCGACAGACCGTTCACATACAGCTCCGTGGTCTCCAACCCCTCCGGTTCCAGGAAGACCTGATGGCGCGGAGCATCCGGAAACCGAACGATTTTGTCCTCGATCGATGGACAATAGCGTGGTCCTCGCCCGGAGATCTCGCCGCCGAAGAGCGCGCTCCGGCCCAGGCTGCGCTCGACCACCTCACGAAGCTCCGCTCCGGTCCAGGTGATCCAGCAGGGACGCTGCTCCGGCACGCTCTCCCTCACATAGGAAGAAAAACGAAAGTCCTGCGGATCGCCGTCTTGCCTCTCGGTGCGAGTGAAGTCCACGCTGCGACCGTCGATGCGGGGAGGCGTGCCCGTCTTGAACCGAGCGATTTCGAGACCTCGTGCCTCCAGCTCCTCGGCCAACTCGATCGAGGGCGCCTCTCCAGCCCGGCCCGCCCCCACACTCGCATCGCCGCCAATGTGGATCCGGCCCCGGAGGAACGTCCCGGCCGTCACTACGACCGCCCCTGCGTGGAACTCGTGGCCTCCGCCGGTCCGCACCCCGGCTGCCTGGCCCTCTTCCATGAGCAGGCCCGTCACCATGTCCTGATAGAGGTAGAGGCTGGACACCTCGTCGAGCGCCTTCCGCACACCCCGGGGGTAGAGTCCCCGGTCACATTGGGCCCGGGGACTCCACACCGCTGGCCCTTTCGAGCGGTTCAACATCCGGAACTGAATCCTCGCCGCATCGGTCGCACGGCCCATGATTCCACCCAATGCGTCCACTTCCCGTGCCACCACCCCTTTCGCTATTCCTCCGATCGCAGGGTTGCAGCTCATCTGGCCGACCCGGGCGAGATCGGGGGTGAGCAATAACGTTCGAGCCCCGATCCGTGCGGCGGCAGCCGCGGCCTCAGACCCGGCGTGGCCACCCCCGACGACAATCACATCGTACCGGCGATCAAGGTTCATGATGTCCATGGTGCTCCCTCGCTAATGTCCATGGTCGTTCTTCGCTAAATGATCTCGAAAGGGGTTGGCAGACTCCCGTCCGACCGAAAACCATCAACTCCCTCGACCCGGGCACCCAACGGACCCACTTCCAGTTCGGCGGCAAACGCCTCAAGTGTCTCGAGCTCCCCGGCCGCGTGAACCTCGACCGTCCCGTCAGGACGGTTCCGGACGGTGCCCCGCAGGCCGAAAGCCGACGCCCTACGGCGCGTCCACCACCTGAACCCTACGCCCTGCACCCGTCCACGGACCCGAAAGCCCCGCTGGTGCCACTCCGATTCGGAATCGCTCATACGCGGTCCATTCCCAAAAAGGCTTCTTCGTCCACGAGTCTACTTACCAATACAAAACTCGCGAAAGACCCGATCCAGAATCTCGTCGGTTGAAATCAGCCCGAGCAACTCCTCCAAAGCCGTCTCTGCCGGCCGAAGCAGCGCCGACGCCACTGCAACCGGCGTCCCCTCATCCAACGCCTCTATGAACGCCACCACCTGATCACGAGCCTTCCGGACCGCCTCGGACTGCCTGTTTCGGGTCAGCGCAGGCACAGACACACCACTCCGAACGAGCCCCCCATAAACCAGCTCCGGAAGAATCGCCTGAAGGCGTCCCAGCCCGGTCCCGTCGACCACCGACAGATCCACACTCTCGCGCACATTGGCCACACCCACGCCGTCGCCATCCATCAGATCATCCGACACTCGATTCCCGGACGCCCGCACCAAGTCGGCCTTGGTTCTGAGAAGAACCGTCGGCACCTTCGTCAGCCCGGCAAGGAATTCTCGCTCTGTCGACCCGAGGACTGCAGAGGATTCTACACAAAAGAGCACCAGATCCGCCCGGTCGAGATACCGGCGCGCCACCTCTATACCCAGCCCCTCCACCCGGTCCTCCGAAGTACGGAGCCCGGCTGTATCCACCAGGCGGAACGGGAAACCCCCTATGGAGATGACGGCCTCGAGGGCGTCTCGAGTTGTTCCGGGCACCTCGGTCACGATGGCCCGCTCTTCGCCCAGCAAGGCGTTATAGAGACTCGACTTTCCACTGTTCGGTGGACCGGCGAGCACCGTCAGGGCACCCTCCCTCAGGAGCTCACCTTCCGGCGCCGTTTCCAGGAGCTCCTCCAGAGCCTCCTGCAGTGCCGAGGCCGCATCCACGACCCGATCCATCGACACGGGCGCTTCGTCCTCCTCCGGGAAGTCGATGTGATGGGCCAGGTACGCTTCGACCGTGACGAGTTGCTCTCGGAGCTCGGCGATCCTCCGGCTCAGACCTCGCTCCACCTGGAACAGAGCCGCATCGTGCTGCGCCTTACTCCGACCTTCGATCAAGTCGAGCACGGCCTCGGCCTGCACCAGATCCATCTTCCCGTGTAGGACCGCGCGGCGGGTGAACTCACCCGGCTCGGCGAGCCGAGCACCCACCGCGACGCAAGCATCCAGGATCATCCGGGGCACCAGCCAACCGCCGTGGCAGGAGATCTCGACCATGTCCTCACCGGTGTAGCTGTCCGGGCGCGGGAACACGGTCACGAGCGCCCTGTCCAAGAGGTCTCCGCCTTCGCCCTTCGTAATCGACCGTAGAGTTGCGGTCCGCGGGGCGTGATCAGCGTGATCGGACGTTAGAGCCCGAAGGATCCTGAAGGCTTCGGGCCCGGACATGCGCACCAGAGCGATCGCGCCCAGCCCGGCGGCCGTGGCCAAAGCCGCTATGGTGTCCACCGCCAGCTCGGGAAGCTGGCTGGAGGTTTCGTCAGTCACCGCTCGTGGCGGGCTGCTGGTTAGGCCCCTTTTCCTTGAGCTTTTTACGCTCCCTGGCGATCAAATACTGCTGAGGGATGGTCGCCAGATTGGACGTGGTGTAGTAGAGGTTCAAGCCGGAGGCAAATCTGAAGAAGAAGAACACCATCATGATAGGCATGAGCCACATCATCATCTTCATCTGAGGGTTGGGCGGCATGGATCGGGCCTGGATCCACTGCATGAGGAACATCGACAAGCCCATCAGAACCGGGAGGATGTAGAGCGGGTCGGCAGCGGCCAGGTTCGGCAGCCACAGAAAACTCTCCCCCCGCAACTGAATCGTGTTCCGGAACACGAAGAAGAGCGTGATCAGCACGGGCATGGGGAGAAGCATCGGCACACACCCCGCCAAGGGGTTGAAGCCGTGTTCCTTGTACAGCTTCATCATCTCCTTCTGGAGCTTCTCCGGCTGGTCCTTGTACTTCTTCTGGATCTCCTGAAGCAGCGGCTGCACCGCCATGTTCCGCATCTGGGCCCGCATCGCCTTCTGGTTCAGCGGGAAGAGCAGGACTCGCATCAGGACGCCGAAGAGGATGAGCACCCAGCCGTACCCGATGTTCAGATTGAGATGCATAAAGGTCAGCAGCGCCAAAACGGCCGACACCACGGGTCGGACGACCGGCCGCATCCAACGATATCCGTACGGATTGGCCTCTTCCAGATCGTTCTCGAACGCAAGCAGGAGGTCGCGGTCCTGTGGCCCCATGAAGATCCGGTACTCCAGCACCCCGCTGGTGCCCATCGGCTGACTGACCGTGATCGCCGCTTGGTCATCACCCGGGGCAGGGTTCGCGGTCAGACCTCCTAGATACTGCTCGCTGCCTTCCAGGCCGGGGATCAACGCAAATATGAAATACTTGCTCTTGATCGCCGCCCAAACGAGGGGCCCTGCCTGGATG
>Ga0209987_10001094_pt1 | contig 14609 bp, 9 predicted proteins | sample N074metaG_FD_182134 | JGI IMG/M metagenome (GOLD analysis project Ga0209987, IMG submission 182134) | Deep subsurface microbial communities from Kermadec Trench to uncover new lineages of life (NeLLi) - N074 metaG (SPAdes) (version 2) | ecosystem: Environmental > Aquatic > Marine > Ocean trench... | reverse complement strand
TGCGTAATCGGGGTCGATCTCCAGAGAGAGAGAGGCAAATCCGCCGGAGCTCGGTCAGGGGATCGCTCTGGAGATCTTCGAAGCGCATCAGCAGGAAGTCCTCACGCGGAAAGTGCTCGAGGGAGCAGTCGAGCTGGGCGGCGTAACGCGAAGCCTCGATGTGCTGGGCTGCAAGGTCCTGTCGAAACACGCGATTTCCGTCAGTCCAGAGTTCCCCGCCCAACGCTTGACAGCGAACCGCCAGTCTGAATCCTCGCAGAATCCACCCACACGAAAGCCTGAAGCGCCACCCGCTTCTTCATCCCCGCACCTCCTCAGTCCGGGAACCAGTAGCTGGAGAGCACGGACGCGTACGCAAGACCGTGGGAGACCCGTTGGCCGTTCAACATCAGGGCCAGCAACACGGCTCCCGATGCGGCCACCAGACACGCACGTCGCCCCCCCTTCTCGTCGGAAGACGGCTCGGCCTGCTGGAGACGTTCGATGCCAAGACCGACCAGCAGCCAGAAGAGCGGGTAGTAGCGGGCGAAGTAACGAATGTGTGGATAGGCAAACAGGACCATCGGGATGACGCCGATGAAGCTGATCCACAACAAGCGTTCGCGGTCGTCCAGCCCGACCCCCGCGCGACGCCGGGCCCAGACGAGGACCGGAACGGCCAGCCAGCCCCAGGAGAACAGCCAGCCGATCTTGCGGATGCCGCGCGCAGCCGAGAGCGCGACGAAATCGAGGTAGGCCAGTCCCGGGGCGAAGACGACGTCGCTCATGGAATTCGCGCCCGGGAAGGCGCGCTGGAGGTAGACCTCGGGCTGCAGCCAGGGGTTCGGACCCGGCGTGCGTTGCAACGGGGCCACCAGCGATGCGTAGTGCTGGGTGAACGTGGCGAAGCCGCGGCTCGTCCCGTCGTCGTACTCGAAGTAGTAGTTCCACCCGATGAGCACGAGCCCGGGGGCCAGCAGGACGGCCAGCACCACAGCGAAGCTTCCCAGCAAGTGGACGGCAGGTCCACGCCCTTCGTCTCGTGCCTTCCATACCAGCCAACCGGCCAACGCCAGCGAGACCAGCAGCATCTCGATCTTGCAGAGGGCGAGCAGGGCCAGCAGGGTTCCCAACAGCCAGACCGGCGCGCCCGAGAGCGCAGCAGCCAGGGTCAGGAACAGGCAGCCACCCGTCAGCAGCTCACTCGAGAGCCAGAGGAACGGAAACTGAGAGCTGAAGAGCAGCAAACCGTAGACGGCGAAATGGATCCGGTCCCGCAGCAGCAGCGATCCAAGCCAGGCCGCGGCTCCAACCCAGAAGAGCATGGCGGCGACGCGGAGTACTTCGTGAAGCTCGACGGAATCGGGAACGAAAGGGCGCAGGCCGATCACGACGAGCTGGGAGGTGAAGGCACGGGGCGGTGCGGGGTAGGAGGGACCCCAGAGCCGGGCCTCCACCAGGCCCGCCTGGTCGTAGACCGGGGTCTTGGGGTTCTCGAGCAGCACCACGGCAACGGCTGCCGCCAGCACGAGCCACAGCACGGGCAGAGCGAGGCGGGCGACGCCGTCGAGAGACGGAGCCGACGAAACGGCATCCCCCGCTGTAAAGAGCCGACCGCGTTGCATCGATACTGGATATCGGCGGCGGACGAACGCCAATTGAGACACAGATCAGGTCGAGCGAGCAAAAGAGGGGGCCCGGTAGACATGAATCGCGTGAGCTCGGCGCTCGCTGCCCTGATCCTGGGGCTCGCTTCCACAGGTTGTGGGCAGAAAGAGCCGCTGCCGCAGACAGGAGCCCGGCTCACGGCCGAACGGTCGGCGCTGACGACGCTGCTCGTCCCGATGCTCCGGCTCGAAGGAACCCGGCTGGCCCGCGAGGCCCAGACCCTTTTGGCAGCGCTTCCCGACTGTGACGCCATCGAGAGCCGGGCGCCGAAGGGCGACTTCGCCGCCCTCCGAGAAGGTCTCCGCTGCAGCGAAACAGGTGGCCCCCCCCCGCTCACGGCCGACTGGCCCGTCACGCTTGCCTGGCCGCTCGAAACCGGAGGCACGCTCGAAGCCCGCCTGCGTCACAGCCCGAGCGGCGAGATCGAAATCGAAGCCCGCCTCCCCCGGCTCGAGGCCAACGCTCTGGGCGGACTGCTGATTCCGGCTGCCAAGCCGGTCGGGCCCGGCATCTTGAGCCGCCGGGAACGACTGCTCCACGCCCGCTTCCGGCCCGCGGGCGGCATCCACATCGCACGTCTGGTCGAATCGGGCAGTCAGGCCGACCAGCTGTTTCGCTTGAAGAGCGCCCTCTTCTCCGGCGCCGTCCTGGACGGGACCTGGGAGAGCGCCCTCTATCTGCCAACCCGACGGGGCGCACTCACCCGCGCGGCGCTGGCGCTGGGGTTTGGGCAACGCAGCCTGGCCACGGCCGCCATGGAGCGTTTCATCGAAGACCTGCGCAAGACCTGGCCGGTCACCCGAACGCCCTTCGCCATCGGGCCCGCCACGGGTGCGTGCCTGCTCGACATGAACGTCCTGCCCGGACTCGCGCCGTGCTACTTGGCCACCGATCGGGCCATCGTCGTCGGCTGGAACCCGGCAAGCCTGCGGCTCGCACTGGAGCCACAGGACCCGCTGAACGCCGCCGACGCCGCCATCCTGGGCGAGCACGGCGGTGTGTGGCTCGACCTCGACCGACTCGCCGAAGCGGACGCGCGCCTCGCCACCGCGATCGGCGACCCCCCGTCCACGGTCGTCCTGCCGTGGCGACGACTGCGGATTGAACCCGAGGTGAACGGCGTCGACGTTCTGGTGCGGGTATGGCTCACGCCAGCGGAGGACTCATGAGCGTTGGCTCGGTCCAGGCCGGTTCGCGGCGACACCTGTTCTTCCTGGTGGGTCTGTTGCTGCTCGCCCTCGCGTTCGGCGGGTACTCGCTGCGCCAAGCCGGACGACAGCTCATCGTGCTGCGGGCGTGCAATGCCGTGGAGGACGAAGCTTGGCAGGAGGTCCTCCGGCTCACCGAGCCGCACGTTGGCGCCAGCGAGACCGGGCGGGCAGCTGCGGAGTGTCGCTGCTTCGCGCTGCTGGCCACCGACGCCGCCGATCAATGTTCCGAGCTGATGGACGAGGTGCTCGCGGATCCCGCCACCGTCCGCTGGGCGCCTTCGGCGCCGCTGTCGATCCACCTGATCCAGACCCGGCGCGACGAGGGTCGTGCCGCCGACGCCGCGAACCTTGCGGGTCGCGCCGGACTCATGTATCCGACCGACCCGGATATCTTCTTTCTCGAACTCGTGACGCGCAGTGCCGTCGAAAACGAGGAGCGGGTGATCCGCGCATTGACCCGGAGACTCGTCTCCGAAGGCGTCGCCGCAGTGCGCATGCGCGTCAGTCTCGCGACACGACACCTGCAGCGCGGTGCCTTCGACCAGGCCCTGCGGGTGCTCGGATCGGAGCCCCCTCCGGGCGCCGGCGACGCGCTGAGCCTCTGGTACGAGCATCGCGGCATGGCCCAGGCGAGCGCCGGCGACTTGTCCGCACTCCAACAGACCTATGAACGCTGGCTCGAGCGGGGCGGCGATCCCAGCGAGCTGCAGGCGCGCTTCGCACTGACCTTGAGCCTGACCGGCCTCCAGAGCCCGCCCATTCCCACCGTGGAACGGCTGCGTAGCGCGTTGGCCGACGACCCGGGCGATCAGAGGACCGACGATGGGCTGACCGAACAGATCACGATCCGCTTGATCCTCACACTGGCCAACGACGGTCGGCACGACGAATCCCTGGCGGTGTACGATCATGGTCGCGAGCGCTTCGAGCTGGTGGGACTCTCCAGGGACGAGCTGTTGCGATCGGCCGCCCACCGCGAGCTGGCGGCTCTTCCGATCGAACAGCGTCGTGCAATGCTGCGCATTGAAATGACGCGCCCGGTTCCGGGAGCGACGCTTTGGCTCTCTCCAGATCCGGGCGCTCCGCTGGACTCCGCCTACGAACCGTACCCCCTGGTCGAAAACGAAGCACTGCTGCTGGAACGGGTCGTCGGATTGGCTCCCCAACGCTGGGTGCTCCGCGATGCGCTGGGCCGAACCGTCGCTTCCGGAACCCAGACCCTGCGTCCGGATACCACCCACCGGCTTCGTATCGAGCCCGGAGCGGCGTTGGACCCGAAGCTCGTTGTCGCAACCCGGCGCCCCGCCGATGGGCGGCGTCGGGTCGCGCTCCTCGTCCTCGATTGCGCCGATTGGCGGATCACCCAGTATCTGCGGACCCGCGGCGACCTGCCGGTCATCTCGGGACTGATCGAGCGCGGTCACTCGGCCGTACTGTTGAGCGATCCTCCATTCACCGCGGCCGCACTCGAGTCCCTGGTGTGGCCTCTGCGCCGCTCCAACGTGTCCTTCATCGGACTCGTTCACCGCTACGGCGTCGAGTTGGCGGGGCTCGCGTCTGTAGGCGACAACCCGCTGGCAGCGCTGTCGTGGCTGCTTCCCGAAGAGGCCGACTTCTTCCAGGTGATCGGCGCCGGACCGTTGTCGGCGGCCAACCTGCTCTTCTCCCACGGCGGAATCGACGCGGGGCGACACAACGAGATCACCGGACCCAACGGACAGCGACGACGCCTGACTCTCGGCACCAGCTCCCGCGACCTTCTCCTGAGCGAGCGCAAACGATTCCCCGACCTCGCAGCCGTCCCTCGCGAACGGGACCGGGTGCACATCCGCACCATCGCCGCAGAATTCGATGCGGTCGAAGAGCTGATCCAAAAGGGCGACGTCGACCTGATCGCCATGCGGATCGAGCCCCTCGACATCCTGACCCACGCGCACTTCGCCCAGGCCGTCGCCAGCGGTCAAGATGACGGTCGCGCTCTGCTCTTCGAGATATACCGCTATCTCGACGCACGACTGGGCAGCATCGACTCCCTGCTCGATCAAGACGACGTCCTGGTTGTGATGTCGGACCACGGCATCCGAACCTCGATGGAGCACTCGCCCTACGCCCTCTTCATCGCCAGCGGCGGCGACATCGAACCGGGTCGCTCGAGTGGCACTCCCGACCTGCGAGGCATCCCGCGCGCGCTCGCCGACCTCTTCGGCATCGAGACCGTCTGGCCGGATACGGGCGTCGCCCCCTGGTCCAGCGTCCGGATGGCGCCGCACGAGCTTGCGCGGGATGACGCCACACCCCACCCTGATCCCGCATCGAACTGAAGATCGATCGCATCCGGGAGTGAGTCTTGTTCCGCGTCGTGCTGATCCTTCTGGCGGGAGTGACGGGCATTTCGTTCGCAGCGATCTTCGTGCGGCTCGCCCTGCCTGCGCCCCCCGTCGTGACCGGCTTCTACCGCATGTTGATGGCGACCGGAATTCTGTCGGTCTGGTTCCTGCTCTTGCATCGAAGCCTGCGGCTCGCGCGTCGCGATATCTTGCTGGCTCTCACCTCGGGGCTCTGCTTTGGCACCGACCTGGCGCTCTGGCAAACCTCGATCGTCAAGACCAGCGTCGCCTCCGCGACACTGCTGGTGAACACGACACCCGTTTACGTGGGCCTCTTCTCGTGGCTGGTGCTTCGACAACGGCTGCATGCACACTTTGTCTCCGGTGCAGGCCTGGCCCTGGCCGGCTCCGCGATCCTGCTGGGCCTCTCTCGCTCGGATCTCGATGACTGGAACGGAGCCCTGATGGCGCTGACCGCTGCCGTCTTCTACGCCGGATACCTGCTGCTGATGACGGCGGCACGTCGCAGTGGCGAAGCTGTTTCCTTGCTGTACCTGTCGAGCCTCAGCGCAACGGGTGTGCTCGGCCTCTACGCCGTCCTGATGGGCAACCCGTTCAGCGGCTTCCCGGCTTCGTCCTGGTTTGCCATGGCGGGCGCCGCCGTCGTCTCCCAGATCGGCGGCGTGCTGGGCATCGTCTGGGCGCTGCGCTTCGTTCCGACGACCGTGGCGTCGGTGGTTCTGCTGGCGCAGCCCGTCGGAACGTCACTACTGGGCTGGTGGCTACTCTCCGAGCCCCTCGCTCCGATCCAGATCCTGGGTGGCATCACCGTGCTCGCCGGAATCGTGCTGGCCTCTCGGGCCACGGACTCCCGGGCCACGGCCCCGGAGCGTCACGATTCGAAGCTCGGACCTTCCCACCAGGGATAGAAGTCCGGCATGTCCTTCGAGACCTTCATCTGGAAATTCGCGGGTCGCTTTTCGAGGAAGCTCTTCACACCTTCGTGGCCATCGGGCGACTGCCCCATGTAGTAGATGGCACGCGAGTCGACCTTGTGAGCCGCCATGGGATGATTTTCGCCCAGCATCTTCCACAGCATCTGGCGGGCGAGCGCCACCGACACCGCACTGGTGTTGTCGACGATCTCCCTTGCCAGCTCTCGCGCGGTCGGAAGCAGTTCATCGGGTGGCACGATGCGGGAGACGAGCCCACCCCGAAGCGCTTCGTCGGCCTCGAACAGGCGTCCGGTGGCGACCCACTCCATCGCCTGGCTGATCCCCACGACGCGCGGCAGGAACCAGCTGCTGCACGCCTCGGGAACGATTCCCCGTCGGGAGAAGACGAATCCGAACCGCGCCTTTTCACTGGCGATCCGGATGTCCATGGGCAAGGTCATGGTGATACCGACACCCACCGACGCACCGTTGATCGCGGCAATGAAAGGCTTGCGGCACTCGTAGATGCGAAGCGTGATGATGCCGCCCCCGTCGCGATGGGCCGAGGCCTCCTCGCGATCCCCGTGGTCGAAGGTTCCGCTGCCGCCACCGAGATCCGCTCCCGCGCAGAAGCCGCGCCCTGCACCGGTCACGATCACCACGCGAACCTCGTCGTTGGCGTCGATCTCTTCGAGACACTCCAGCAGTTCCTGGCCCATTCGACTGCTGAATGCGTTCAACCGTTCGGGGCGATTCAAGGTGACGGTGAGAACACCGTCCTCCAGCTCGGTGATCAGGGTCTGGTATGACATCACACTCCTCGCTCCGTTCAATGCCCATGGGGCCCACGGGACAGATGGGGTCCGGCAGCATACATCACGCACCCACGAGCCGGTCCGGCGTGCGTGATATGCTCCGCCGTGCCCCACTCAATCTCTGCGAAGCCCACTATGCGAGTCGGAATCGTCAGCGATACGCACGACCACATGGCCAACGTTTCGCGCATCGTAGAGCTCTTCAACGAAGCCGACGTCGACCACGTGGTTCACACCGGGGACATCACCCAGGCGAAGACCCTGAACGTGTTTGCCGGGCTGGAGGCGCCGCTGCTGGGTGTATGGGGCAACAACGACCTTGAGCGCAAGGGTCTGGAAGCCGCCTGCCTCGAACACGGGATGCAATTCCGCGAAGGACCCCTCCATCTCGAATGGGCCGGGCGCCGGCTTGTCGTAGTTCACGATCCGCGCGAACTGACCCCCGAGCTCCTGCACGGCTGCCACGTCGCCCTGCACGGACACGACCACCGACACACGGTCGAGATGCGCGGCCAGACCCTGGTGATCAACCCGGGCGAATCTGCCGGGCACGTGAAGGGCTACAACGCCGTGGGCATTCTCGACCTGGTGAGGCTGCAGACTGAAATTGTGAACTTCTGAGGAGTCTTCGTGAGCTGGAGGAAAGAAGTCGAGGGAATCGAGCAACGACGCCGGCTCGCCGCCGAACTCGGTGGCAAAGAAGCCGTCGCAAAGCAGCATGATCTGGGCCGGCTGACGATTCGCGAACGCATCGACGGGCTGCTGGACGCCAGCAGCTTCGAGGAGCAGGGCCCCATCGCCGGCTATTCCGAGCTCGGCGAAGACGGCGAGGTCGGTTCCTTCACACCCGCCAATTATGTGATGGGTCTGGGGCGTATCGAGGATCGCCCCGTCGTCGTGGGTGGCGAGGACTTCACCCTGCGCGGCGGCTCACCCACCCCGGCCGGGTTGCGAAAGAGCGTGTTCGCCGAGACCCTGGCCGTGCGCTTCCGGCTGCCACTGGTCCGGTTCCTCCAGGGCGGCGGGGGCAGCGTGATGGGCGCGAGTGGACGGGGGCGCCAACCCGCGGCTGCTCCGAGCCAGTCCGAGCATCGTTTCCTCTCGATCGCCCAGGCGATGGCGACGGCGCCCGTGGTGTCGGCCGCGGTCGGCGCGGTCGCGGGCTTCCCAGCGGCGCGACTCGTCGCCTCCCACCTGGCGATCATGACGCGTCACACGTCCCAGGTGATGGTGGCGGGGCCCGCCGTCGTCGAACGCGCCATGAAAGAGTCCCTGACCAAGGAAGAACTCGGCAACGCTTCGATCCACGAGCGCAACGGGGTCGTGGACATCGTGGTGGAGGACGAGGCGGAAGCGGCGGATACGATCCGACGCTTTCTTTCGTACCTGCCGACGAACGTCTTCGAGCTTTCGCCCCGTAGCGACTGCGACGACCCCCGCGACCGCTGCGAAGAGATGCTCCTATCGGAAGTCCCGCGCGAGCGGCGCCACGTCTACAACATGCGACGCATCATCAAGGCGGTGGTGGACAGAGATTCGTTTTTCGAAATGGGCCCCCTCTACGGACGCAGCCAGATCACGGGCCTCGCAAGACTCGATGGACGACCGGTGGGCGTCTGGGCCAACGACCCCCATTTCTACGCTGGCGCCATGGGCGCCGATGGCTCGCGCAAGATCCGCCGTTTCGTCGATTTCTGTGAGGCCTTCCATCTGCCCGTGGTGGCGCTGGTGGACGAGCCCGGCTTCATGATCGGCAGCGCGGCCGAGCAGGCTGCGACGATCCGGTACGGGACAGAGGCCATGTTCGCCACGGTGCAGAGCACGGTGCCCTGGGCGTCGGTCATCGTGCGCAAGACCTTCGGCGTGGCAGCCGCCGCCCATTTCGGACCCGACGCCTTCCGGCTCGCGTGGCCCTCGGCCGAAGCCGGCGCACTCCCCATCGAAGGCGGCGTCGCGGTGGCCTTTCGACGCGAGATCGCCGCCGCCCCGGATCCCGAGGCGAAGCGCCGCGAGCTGGAGGAGGCCCTGGTCCGCCGGCAAAACCCCTATGCAGGCGCCGAAGCTTTCGCCGTGCACGACCTGATCGACCCGCGACGGACCCGACCCGTCTTGTGTGACTGGCTCGACTGGGTACAGCTCCGGCTGCGTCAGCAGCTGGGCATCCGAACGCACACGATCCGCCCCTAGCAGGTCTTGTCGTCCTCGAGTTCGACCATCAGAATATCGCGATGGTAGGAGAGGAGGTTCGAGAACGAGGCAAAGGGCATTCCTCTCACAGACTGGAGATCGGGCAGCGGCGTCGCGTCGGTCTTCTCGACCAAGTGGACGATGAAGGCTCGCATCGCCTGGAGCGGATCGGTGTCCCCCTCCATCATGCGCCGCGGATCAAAGCGATCGCCACGGAGACGGATCACCCGGAGCAATTCATCCGTGAGGGACATCCAGTTCAAGATCAGGTCGATGACGATCACCGGGCGGTCACCCAATCCGTCGATGGCGGCCACGGCCACCGCCTCGATCCGGTCGAAGCGGATCCGCTTCTTCTTGCCGCCTTCGAGCTCGATCATCAGACCCTCTGCGTCGAACTCGGTCGGGATGGCGACGATCGACTCGAGTCCGCGACTGCTGTCGTCGAACTCGATCGCCCTGGGCTGGGTGTCGGTGCACTCGATGGCCGCGGGCTGGCGGTCGGTCTGCCCGAGCTCGGCCTCGGCCTCGCCGGGCGACAACAGGTCCGCTGCCGACACGGCCGCCTCAGGCTCCAGTGAATCGTCCTGGGCGTCGAGCGGTGAAGACGCGGGCTCGGGATGGTCGTCGGGATCGAGCAGGGGCTGGATCACGCTGAGCAGGCTCTCCATGTCCTGGCGATCCTCGAGGCCGAGCTCGTGGGAGCCCAGCGCCTTCCAGATCGCGTCTCGGGCCAGCTGGGGCTCGAGGTCGGCGGCTTCGTGGGCAACTCGTGTCGCGATCGTCATGAGATTGGCGCCGTCGGCGCCGGCCAGTGCGTTGCGAAGCGCCTGCATCGCAGTCTCTTCATGTCCTTCGCTGCGCAGCAGCGTTGCCATGCGGATCGAGAGCGACGACTCGGCGTCGGCCGCCAGGCCACACGCAACCAGCTCCAACCAGTATCGGACGGCTGCTGCCATGTCTCGTCGCTGGATCTGATCGCGGATCACGCGAAGAATCGACTTGCTTGCGGCACCGGGTCGACCGAGATCGTTGGCGACGCTCCAGAAAGCGATGCACGCATCGATATTCTCTGGATCGCGTCGCAGGACGCTGATCAAGATGTTGAAGGCCTCATCGACGTTTCCGAGCGCGTGCTCCTGGAGCGCGCGCTCGTAGCGCCGGTCCGTCTGGCTGCGCCTGAATTGTGCGTTCGCCTCGTCCCGCTCGACGCCGCTCCCGATCCCGAAGAGGGTCAATCCGCAGGAGACGAAACCTCCAGCAACGAAACCTCCGAGCAGGGCCCAAGAGGTCGGGTTCCCGTGCCCAAGGCCGTCGACGTCCGAGAAGGGGCCACGCGGAATCGACCACTCGAAGCCGAACCAGGCGGGCAACGCCAACAGCGCGATCGAACTCACCAGGACGAAGTAGTACGGCACGTCCCGACGGCGTCCGCCAAATCGGATCGCGAACGCCCCGCTGAAGCCGGCCGCCAGTCCCAGAGTGCCGATGTAAGGATCCGAGAGACTCGCGTTCTGTGACACGAACAGTCCGGCTGCGCCCAGGGTCGCTGCCAATACGACGCCGAGCTGGATCGCGGACCCCCACAGGCCCTCGAGGAAGTAGCCGATGAATACGACCAGGAAGAGGCCGATCAGCAGGTGCATTCCCGTCGAGTGGAAGAACACGTGAGTCGCAAAGCTCCAAGGCGCAGGCTGATCGGCGCGAACGCCCCAGCGCCGCTCGGGCAGACTCTGCAACTGAGCCACCGAAGCTTCGAGCATCCGATCGATCTCGGCCTGCTCGCGCGCCCGGATGCCGGCCGGGACCCGAATCGAATGGCGCCTCCGGCGGTTCGCCTCGTATTTTTCCGCCATCGCATCCGACTGCTCTCTCGGGATCCGAAGCTCGAGGATGCTGGGCGGCTGGAGGTACGGATGTTGCGTGAAGTACTGCTCGGCGCTCTCCAGCCCCGCATCGATCACGGTGTCCGCTTCGATCCGCGACAGCTGGGCGTAGGCGAAGCCCAACACGCACAGCAAAGCCACGCTGTAGGTGACCCACGCGGTGTGGTGCAAGGCTTCGGTTGCTTCTCGGCTCGGTGCCATGACGCGCAGCGGGACTCCACCCTCCTGGCACACCGGTCCTCCCGGCCGAGCCACAGGGCTCCGCCTCACGCAACGGAGTTCGAAGGCCAGATCTGTAGAGATTTCGGGCAGATTCAGCATCTTCAGCCGGTGCGACCAGAGCTTCCGGGCGGCTATTCTCCGCCCGGCCCATGCGCCTCCAACCCGCACCCGGTCTCGCGCTCGCCTCCGCGCCGCTGTTGCTGCTCGGCGCCCTGGGATGTAGCGATTCCGCTACGAACCGTCAGCCCGTGGACGCCCTTCCGGCGCTGATGGCGCAAGTGCGGGCCGACCCCGACGCCCTACCGCCCCTGGCACGCCTGGACGTGGTGGAAACGCTGCTGGAGAGCCGCGGCCTGACGTATCACCCTTCAGATGGCGGCGGCCGGGTCGAGCTGATGACCTCCGTGCCCGAGCGCCCGACCGTGTCCTCACCGGTCACGATCAGCCTGGACTACATCACCGGGCCAGAGGGCATCGATGTGGGCGGCATGATCTTCCTGCAGGTTTCGCCCTTCTGGGACTGGTCGACTCCACAAGCCTCCGAGCCCGCAGCCCCCGGCTACACCAGCGTGGAGACCACGAGCGAAGGCGTGACGCTCACGTCGGAGACGCTGGACCAACAACTGCTGGGCATTCGGGTCGGCGGGCGTGCCCTGGTCGAGGGGGACCGTGTTCGCATCGTGTACGGAGCCGGGTCCGTCGGCGCCTTCGCGGACCGATACGCCGAAAAGGAATCGCCGCTGTGGATCGCGGTGGACGGCGACGGCGATGGAATCCGCAAGGTCCTCGTCGATCCCGCCGTGGTCGAGGTCCTCCCGGGACCACTCGCCCAACTCCAGGTCACGATTCCAACGATCGCCCGGCCCGGGGAACGGATCCCGGTGGTGATCGCGGGACTCGACGCCCAGGGTAACCGGGGCGCGTCGCTGCTCGGAAGCCTGCGCTTGCTCGACGCCGCACCGGTGCTCGCGCTGCCGGAGCGAATCGAGTTCACGGCGGATGATGGCGGCGTGAAACGCATCGAGGGGATGGTGATGGCCGCCGGCACCGTGCGATTGCGGGTCGAAGGCCCGGATGGACTTGAAGGACGAAGCAATCCAATGGACGCCACGCTGGTGGGTCCACGCATCCTCTGGGGCGACCTCCACGGTCATTCGAATCTCTCCGACGGAACCGGCACGCCCGAGGACTACTTCCGTTACGCTCGGGACGTCGCCGCTCTCGACGTCGCCGCCCTGACGGACCATGACCACTGGGGCATCCTCGCCCTGGACGATCATCCGAAGTTGTGGGAACGCATCCAGCAGGCCGTGCGCGACTTTCACGATCCCGGCCACTTCGTCACCCTGCACGGCTACGAATGGACGAGCTGGATCTACGGCCATCGTCACGTCCTCTTCTTCGAGGACGAGGCCACTCTGTGGAGTTCCCTCGATCCGGCCACGGACACACCCCGGAAACTCTGGAAGGCCCTGGATGGAAGTCCAGCCTTGACCTTCGCCCACCACTCGGCCGGAGGCCCGATCCCGACGGACTGGCGCATCCCGCCCGATCCGCGGTTTGAGCCGGTGACCGAGGTGGTGTCGGTCCACGGCAGCAGCGAAGCGATGGATTCGCCGGGCCGGATCTACGACGCGTTGCCTGGCAACTTCGTTCGCGACGCCCTCGACATGGGTTACAAGCTCGGCTTCATCGGCAGCGGGGACAGTCACGACGGTCATCCAGGCCTCGCCCATCTGGCTGCTCCCCAGGCCGGCCTGGCCGCCATCATCAGCGAGGAACGCACACGGGCCGGCGTGTTGGCCGCCCTGCGTGCACGCCGCGTCTATGCCACCAACGGTCCGCGCATCCTGCTGCGCGTGGCTCTCGGCGCCCACCCGATGGGTTCGACGATCACGGTCGAGCCGGGACAGAGCATCGACGAAGTGTTGATCGTGCGCGTGCTCGGGACCGCGCCCCTCAAGCACGTCGAGCTGATCCGCAGCGGGGAGCTCGTGGACGGCGTCGAAGGCGACGAAAGCCTCGACACCGTATTCCAGCGAAAGATCGAGGGGCTGCGCGCTGGCGAATACGTCTACGTCCGCGTGGTCCAGCAAGACGGGGGCATCGCGTGGTCGAGTCCGATCTTCATCGAGTGAGAGTCGTTCCTACGATCCGCGAGATCGCGAGCGGCTCTTTCGCCTCTACTTGTCTATCGACCGATGCTTCGACGGCTATCTCTTTCGATCAGCTCTTCGTATGCCTCGATCAATCGTGCCCCCGCCAACTCGGGACGAAGCTCATCGATGCGCGCTCGAGCTTGCTCTCCGATCGCATCGGCACGGTCCGTCAGCAACGCGCGCTCGATGGCAGCGAGCAGGCTCTCCCGATCGTCGATTTCGCATAGCAGTCCGCTCACACCATCCTCGATGAGTTGATCGAAGCTCGCACCGCGGGTTCCGACGACGATCCTGCCGCGCGACATGGCCTCGATACACGCATTGGGAAAGTTGTCGATCCTCGATGGCAACACCACCGCCTCGGCGTGATCGATGATGGGATAGAGCGAAGCATGGGGCATGCGGTCGAAATGAAGCACTCGATCGTGGTGCGCACCGGCTTGTGCTCGGACATATTCGAGCATCGGACGACCGCCATATCGTTCCTGTTTACCGACGAATACGAAAAGCAAATCCTTGTGTCTGCTGAGGAGTGGCTCGAGAATCTCAGCCAGGCATCTGACTCCCTTCAAGAGACCGATGGTTCCAAAGAAAAGCACGTACCGACGCGTCGAAAGATGTTCGCGATAGATCGCGGGGTCGAGCTCCCCAGAAAAGGGTACGAAGGGGCTCTCGATGACTCGCACTTCCCTGCCCGTCGCTTTCTCGGTGGCGTCGGCCAGCAGCTGGCTGGGGCTGATTAAACCATCTGCCATGGCGAGGCAGCGCTCTTCGAGAAAGGAAGACAGGCGGGCGGATCCCACCGGACCCCTGTCGCGTTCGTATGCGCGACTCCACAGCGACTCGAGGCTCGAAAGACGCACCAGGGCGGGAATGGCCCGGGGACGAAAGATCGCTGTCGCGCGGTAGCTCGAGTATTGTGCCAGGGCAAAGGGGTGTTGCGCCTGCAACTGCCGCAGCCGCTGGTTCAGCTTGAAGCTCTGCCAGGGAATCGAGAGCAGGGGGCTGTAGCCGCGCAGCAGCCGGAGAGTCAGACCCTGCAGCCGGCTCGGACGCACATCGACGCGATGAACGCGGATTCCGTCGTGATCGAAGCACTCGTTGCGATCGCTGGCGACGATGACATGGGGTTCATGTCCGAGCATCCGTAGCGAGACCCCGGCTCGATGGACGTAGTTGGCGAGGCCGCCGTCGTAGTTCCGCTCGCTGACGAACTCCGG
>Ga0209987_10001092_pt1 | contig 14613 bp, 16 predicted proteins | sample N074metaG_FD_182134 | JGI IMG/M metagenome (GOLD analysis project Ga0209987, IMG submission 182134) | Deep subsurface microbial communities from Kermadec Trench to uncover new lineages of life (NeLLi) - N074 metaG (SPAdes) (version 2) | ecosystem: Environmental > Aquatic > Marine > Ocean trench... | reverse complement strand
CTGGTGTATCACCAGCTGTAAAGGTTTCTGTGCCACCAGAGATTACATTGGCCCCACCTATTGATAAGCCAAATGAGTCAAGGTTGGCATCACCCGAATTTAATGCCTTGATTAGTGTTACAGTTGGTGGATCAAGAGGTGGTTCTATTGTTAGAGCATTTACTATTGTACATGTAATGATATCACCATCAACAAGTGAGTCTATGCTGGCAGGCAATGATGTTGCATCTGTTGGACATTTTGCGTCGCCAGTAATTTCTACAAAGTCATATCCTTCAAGTCCGGCCTCGTCAAGTGCTGGTGTATCACCAGCTGTAAAGGTTTCTGTGCCACCAGAGATTACATTGGCCCCACCTATTGATAAGCCAAATGAGTCAAGGTTGGCATCACCCGAATTTAATGCCTTGATTAGTGTTACAGTTGGGTCAGGCAGTGGTAAAATGACACTAGATGCAACATTAACGTGCGCTTTACATCCACCCCCGTTAACTCCTATACAACTTACTTGGTATGGGCTTCCGTGTACATCATCTGCAGTAAATACCCAATCGTTTGAACTAGCTAAATGTGCTCCAAATGCTGCTACCACATGAGAGCTAGTGGTTGTAAATATAACAGAAAGTTGAGTTTTTGAAACAATGGATGGGTTTCCTTCAGAAACATAGGATATGTGTTTAATTTCTACGGTGTCTCCTGTAGGTGCAAACATCCAAAATAATTTCTCCTCAGATTGTAATGCATTAAAGGAGTCAAATGGTTGTTCTCCGGATGGTTGTGATCCGGAAATGATGCCAACATTGGTGGTTTCTGTTGGTGGTGGAATTGCAATGCTTGAACGAGTAGCAACAAGTCCTCCAAAGCATCCTAATGTGAAGCTTGGATCAAAACATGGGTCTGGCATATTATTTCTATCAAAAGAGGTAAAGTAGTCAAATGTATGGTTGAGATCTCCTTGTTTTTTTGTAAGATCAATTTCAACTATCAATTCTTGGAAATCGGCACTAGGATCTAAATCTGTAATGTCAACTCGAATAGGAATTGAGTCTCCTAGAAAGTATTGAATTTCGTTTGTGATATTTTGTCCGCTCCACTCAGCTGCGCTATCACAAATTTGGTTACCATTAACACCATTCAAACAAGCTTCAAGGTCACCGGAACCACTTTCTCCTTGAGTTAGAAGGTCATGAGTTGCATAGGCATCTATGGTAGATCCTAGAATAAGTGTTGTAGAAAGTACGAAAAGTACCAGTACTAAATTTATTTTGTGTTTTGTCATGACTCTGTATTTCCAAAATACATACAATATCTAATAAAGACAGGTTTGTGTCATAGACTTTTTTTACACTTTATTTTTTAATTGGTGGCTGAAATTATCGCGTCATAAAACTTTGTTACAGTTCCAGCGAGATTTCAATTTAATAAGTAGGTCAGCATATTTGATAAAGTGCACCAGACAGAAGCAAGAAAAATCTTAAAAGATGCCCCCATAATGTGGAGGAGAATCAATTCTATTGGAATAATTCTTGATTGCAATTCTACTTATGCTGCAAAATTAGGTTATGCAAAATCTGAGATTCTAGGAAAACCGATTTTCGAGCATGTTCCAAAAGAGTCCTGGAATGAAATGAATGACTCTCTGCAAAAATGGTTTAAAACAGGTGAGGTATCGCATAGAAAAATTACCTTTAAAAGACAAGATGGCAGCACTTTTCCTGCCTTACTTCATGCTGCAAGTCTGTATGATAAGAAAAATAATCTCCTTGGAAGCAATACGGTAATTTTTGATGTTTCAGAAATGGAGGACAGCAAGATAAAAGAGTATGAAGAATTTTTCAAAACCGCAAAATCAAAATTAGATGAAATAAGCAAAGATTATCAAAAACTAGATGAAAATGCAAAATCAGAGTATGACGGGCTAAAGAAAATGTTTGATCTGCTATCCTCTACTGATCTAAATAAATTAAAAATTACAGATAGATGATTTTAATTGTTTTTCTCTTTGATTGATTTTTGCAGTTCTTGAACCGTGTTTTGAATCTCAGCTACTGCAGCAACATCTTCAAGTGTACTGACATCACCAATTGAGTCATTGTTGGCAATGGCTTTTAGTAACCGTCTCATTATTTTACCGCTGCGAGTTTTGGGTAATTTTGAAACAAAATAGATTTGTTTAGGAGTTGCGATGGGCCCAATATCATTTCTAATTTTATCAGAAATTTCTTTTTCCAAAACTGCAGAATCTTTTTTGACGTTTTCCTTGAGAACGGCAAAGGCAATAATTACTTCCCCTTTAAGGTCATCAGGGATTCCACATACTGCAGATTCTGCAATGTCTTTATGCGAGACCATACAACTTTCAAGTTCAGCAGTACCAATTCTATGTCCTGCAACTTTGAGGACATCATCTGCTCTGCCCAACAGCCAAAAGTACCCATCTTCGTCTATTTTGGCATAATCACCAGAATAATAGACGTTTTGAAATTTTGACCAGTAAGCTTTTTTGTATTTTTCATCATCACCCCATAAGGTCAAAAGCATTCCGGGCCATGGGTTTTTGATTATCAAATATCCTTTGGTGTTGGGCGGTACCTCTTTTCCTTCTTCATCAACAATTGAGATATTTACTCCTGGAATTGGCCTTGTTCCAGAGCCTGGTTTTAGAGGGATGGTCTCAATTCCAGGTAAGGCAGAAATCATTATGCCACCAGTCTCTGTTTGCCACCATGTATCAATTACAGGACATTTTTCTTTGCCAATTATTTCATAGTACCATTTCCACACCTCAGGATTGATTGGCTCTCCAACACTTCCTAACAATCGAAGTGATGAAAGATCAAAAGAGTTTGGAATGTCATTTCCAAATTTCATGAACATTCTCAGGGCAGTAGGAGTTGTATAGAAAATACTAACTTTGTGTTTTTGAATAATGTCCCACATTCTTGATACCTCAGGATAGTCAGGGGCTCCTTCGTAGATTACCTCAGTGGCACCATGTAAAAGTGGCCCATACACAACGTAGCTGTGCCCTGTGACCCAACCAATATCTGCAGTACAAAAAAAGACATCAGAGTCTTTAATGTCAAAAGCCCATTCAAAGGTGGAATACAGGTGTGTGAGATATCCCCCTGTTCCATGCAAAACACCTTTTGGCTTTCCAGTAGTCCCCGAAGTATACAAAATGTATAGAGGGTGAAGACCATCAAGTTTTTCAGCTTCACATTCACTTGGAGCATCCTTAATCAAATCACTCCACAGTATGTCTCTAGAGGTTAGTTGAATTGGCTCCTTTGTTCTCTCCAACACAATTATATTTTTTACAAAATCAAAGTTCTGAATTGCCTCATCAACTATCTCTTTCAGTTTAACTATTTTTCCTCGCCTATATCCCCCGTCTGATGTGATTACAATTTTAGATTTTGAATCTTCAATTCTTTCCCTCAATGACGCAGAACTAAAACCAGAAAACACAACGGTATGGGTTGCACCAATTCTGGAACATGCCAACATGGAGATTGGAAGCTCTGGAACCATTGGAAGATAAATTGTGACCCTGTCCCCCTTTGTGACTCCTAAAGATTTTAGGCCATTTGCAAATTTTTGCACCTCTATCCACAAATCCTTGTAAGTTAGAATTCGAGATTCCCCTGATTCTGCCTCCCAGATAATTGCAGGTTTGTTAGCCTTATTTTTTTGATGAATATCCAAAGCGTTGTAAGAGGCGTTAATCAAGCCTCCCTCAAACCATTTTGCAAAGGGAGGGTTCCACTCCAGAGTTTTGTCCCAAGGCGAAAACCATGCAAGTTTCTTGGCTTGGTCTGCCCAAAAAGCAATGAAGTCGGATTCTGATTGCTTCCTTATCTCAGAATCATTGTTGCCTAGCCCTACATTGAACGTCTCGGACATTAATAACCGTAAAATGATTCATGTTTCTAAATGTTAGTTCAATTCTAATCGTTTTGTAAGGATAAATTAAATAAATTCCTCTTAACCAATGTCTATTATGACAAAAAGTCTTAGCTGTGCAGACGTAGGGACTGATTGCAGTTGGTCAACGACTGCAGAAACAGAAGAAGAACTGATGAAAAAGGTTGCTCAGCACGCCAAAGAAGAACATGAAGGTATGGAGGTAACCCCCGAACTTGTTGAAAGAATCAAATCAAACATAAAAGAAATCTAATGTTTTAGATTCAAACCTTTTTTTTTCTAAGGTGCCTCCTCAAAAGCGGAGGCAACTGTAACACGTTAACTAGTTTATGTGAGCTTTTGGTCTTCCAGCTAGCACCGCGAGATGTCTCTGACTCAATAACTGGTTCAGGTAAAAATAATATTAAAAAAACTAGGACAAAGAAGGATCACCGATAACTAAACTCTTTTTATTCTCATAAAGTAATAAATTCTCAGCATTGTAATCAACATCAGATCTAACTAGAGCATATGTAACATTTTCGTCTATGAGGAATGATGATGGGCATAAATTACATCGATACAATTGTGGTCCGCCAGAACCTTAAGAGGAAACACATTTGCAGACCAGTAGTCTTGCCAGAACAATTTATGGGACCGGAGACTTGAAGGCACTAAATTACAACTGGAAGGGGGGCGAGTAGGGTTAAACTCTAAAAACCCTATTTTCACTTTTTTATTTTAATTAAATTTCAGATGTGACTATAACTTTAAGCTCTTTTTGGTCTGATCGCCAAGAATTTTGACTATCGACACTTATGCGATACGAGAAAAATCCAAAATCATGTTGTCGGATGAGGAAAAAGAAGGTCAAATTGCAAAATATTTTCTAAAATCATTTGAGGAAAAAAGTCCCATTGATTATGATATTTTAGATTCCATGTTTATTGAAGTAAAACCAGTTATTCCACAGGCGCCAAAAACTGATCTTTAGTTTCCGAATTCAGCACTATTAGTGGGCGTATATCCAGGGCTAAAGTGGAATTGATTTGGATTTAGACCAAAGTAAATCAAACAGTAATTTCTTGGAATAAATCATTGCCTCAGAATTGGTCCACATCGCAGTAACGTTTTCTTTTCCTGAATCAGGGTTTTTCATAAAGAATAGTGTCTCTTCGTTATCTTTGACAATAAAGCAAATATCTCCATTTGTAGCACTGGGAATTTTTTTGACATTCGTTTTATCAATCTCATCAAATACATAGAGAGTCTGCGCAGAGGAATTGGTTAGAATTTTTAAGTCAATTTCTGATTTGTCAAGTGGCTCCAAAAAGTTTGCATGATAAAACCTTAGAAAATCATTTTCGCTTCCAATTATTTGGAAATCTTTCAAGGTATTAATTATCATGTCATTAATTTTACCAAAAATTTGATTTTCCCCTTGAAGCATTTGGAATTTGTCTTCTTTTACTATATCTAGTTCATTGTGGAAGGTTGGAATAGAATCCCAAATTTTAGTTAAGGCTTGTTCTTGATTCTCAAGTTTCTTTACTCGTTCTTTTTCAGTATCTATCAATGATTTCATTGCACTTGATATGGGTAATGCTGAAAACTTAATCGGATGCTGAAACGTTGCAGAAACCACTCCTTTGTTTTGGAGAGTTGTCAATAGATGATAGGTTTCAGTTCGTGGCAGCTTTAATGCACGACATACCTCAGGTGCGGTCTTTGAACCGTACTTTCCTAGGAATATGTACACCTTACCTTGATTTGTAGTTAAACCAAATTTTGAAAATTGAACTTGTAATTGATCAATAGATTGTTTGTGTTCATATGAACTTGAATCTGGGTCGTTTTCAAATATTGTTACTTGTGTTGTTTCAGCCATTTTCCTTGAGAATTGTCTGATCGAGTGCCATGATTTATGGGGATCATGTCAATAAGATCTGATCGAGCTGATCGTAATATTGATCGAATTGTTCCTGCGATTAAAAATTATTTCTCAAAATTTTGATTTTTATGCCTGATAAAATCCTAAATTTTTAGCTTGATTTTACCTTTTTTGATTTTAATCAATTTTTAACTAGACTTTATTGATCGAAAATTTCTCAAAAAGACCTTTTAGATGTTCATTTTAATATTTTAAAATTAAAAGTTACTACCTTGTTTAGGTTTGATTTTGATTGAATCGAAAAATCCTAATCATGTTATTCAAAAAGGCAGAGAGTTATAGGTATAGAAATTAAAGAAAAAATATCAAAAAAAATTATTGTGCTTCCATTCTGGCAAGCCAATCGTTGTCGTCTGAATTGTCTTCTGATGTCTCTGGTGTCACCTGTTGGGGTGGTTCTTGAAATGGCGTTACAGCTTCAGCTTTCACTGGAGCTTCTGTAATTGGTTGTTTTGTCTCATCTTCACCTGGTGGGGCAAAAGTTGAGGTGATTGGCTGGTTTATTGGTGCCTCTGGAAGTATGGTCTGAACGTTTTGGGATTGTTCAGGATTGTCCAGATATGTTACGGCTGAATCCTGCAGTTTTTGTGGTGGAGGGACTATTGCATTTTCTGCTTCAACATTAAGGTCTGAAATTCTTTTTTGCACATTTGAGATTTCTGCCGTCTCGTGAGTGATATGCTCAATTAGCTGATTTGCGCAGGTCCTCACGGTCTCAAATGTTGCTGCAGAGATTTCATCACTCTTGTGTTGTAACTTTGCATCAAATACCAACATTTTTGCGGATTTAAGTTGTTCATCTAACTCTGTTAATCTTTCTTCAAGTTTTGCTTTGATGTGTTTCTCTGTTTCTTCTAAGGATACAAGTTTTGACTTGTATTTTTCATGAATTATTTCTGCATCTATTTTCATGTCTTCCTCGTCTGAAACGATATCAATCAGAGCCTTGAGACGACGGAGAGTTAGTTGTTTTTCACGAATTAGTCTTTGAGAGTCTAACCTCCATTTTGGAATGAATATAACAACATCGCCTTGAACTACAAGTTGTTCAAATTGGAATTGCTGTAATCCCTGAGAACCGCAGTCCACACCCACTGTTTGGATGCTTCCGTCGATGTCTGTAATTGTTCCAATGACTTTACCCATGAATGTACCGTACATGTCTTTGACGTTTTTACCGATTATATCGATATTGTCTTGGGGCATGGTTAGAATCATGGGCTTTGTATAACCCACAAAGTGTTAGAAAGGTTTCCCGATTTGGTAAGATTTTTTTTACTAACTACACATCAGAAGGGTTTTAGAAATTTTAAAATTGCGAGCCAAAAAAGATTGGACATGATTCAAAGAGAGGAACTGGAGCAAATTTTGAACTTTGTGTCAAAACGATGGATTGAAATTACAAAGGACCCAGAAAACAAAGCTATGGGAACTTTGCCAAGTAATTTCTGGATGAATTCAATTGGTGGAAAAGCAGGAAAAGGAAGATGGGTAACAATGTTGATGTATACCGAAAGTGAAGCAGATGCTGAAGTTTTCAAAGGGGTCTTGCTCAATTGGCAAAATAAAGGAACACAAGGAAATCAATCTCCCGATCTAATTAAAATCGGCAAAAAGAAATAGACTATTAATAATTGTTGGACTTCACAAACATGTTGTCAGAATTTTCAGCTAAAGAAAAAAAAATTCTATCTAATCATTTTTCAAATTTAGATGGTAGTGTATTTGCAATTATTACACCCAGACAAGTTGATCGTGGTGCACTGATGTCGCGATACAGTCGTACAGACAAGAGCATGAGACGAATATTTTTAGATGAATTTTTAAAAAATAAAAATCGAGGAGAAGAATTTTACAAAAGAGTACTTTTAGAGTATGGTGATGATTCAGTTGCAGAGCTCGGTGAAGCACAAATTGCAATCGAAGGACTTTCCAATATCGCTGTTAAAAAAATTGAGGATAGAAGAATTGGATTGTCATATTTAGAAAAATCTTCAAGATATGTTTCATGGAATAAAAAAACTAACGGTAATTATCGATTTTTTCGAGACCCTGTTCTAAATGATTCAAGATTTGCAGATGTGTATTTAGATTCATGCAATTTCTCATTTGATGTTTATTCTAAAAACATAGACCCAATGATAAAATATGTAAGAGAAAGGTATTCTATTGAAAAATATTCCTTTAAGGACTCCAAGGATGGAAAAGAAAAGTCGTTTTCAAAATTAACAAAAGAAAGTGATATAAAATCTGCAAATATGATTTATCGTGGTTCAACCAAGGCCAAGGCTCTTGATATTCTCAGAGGATTATTGCCTGCATCTACCCTGACCAATGTAGGCATCACAGGAAATGGCCGTGCTTTTGAGTATCTATTGACCATTCTTGCATCATCAGACCTTGATGAAGAGCGGGAATTAGCCTCAAAAATCAAAAAAGAATTGGACACCACAATCAAGGCTTTTGTGAGTCGATCAGATGACAAGTATGGAAAGGCATTTCAAAAATACTTGAAGCAAGTAAAAAAGACTTCAAAATCAATTGTTGCTAAAGAAATCAAACCAAAAAAAGTTTCAGGTGTGAGGACAATATTAGTAGATTGGGAGTCTGAGAAAAAGTCAATGGAAAAAATTCTAACAAGTCTAATGTACGAGCAATCTCCAAGTACATCTTATCAGGATATTTTACACCAAGTCAAAAAACTATCAAAGGAAAAGAAAATCAAAATAATTAACTCTTTTATAAAAATAAGACAGAACAGACGACATAGACCAAGTCGAGCATTTGAAAGTGTATACTATACTTTTGATCTGCTAAATAATTTCGGAATGTTTAGAGATTTCCATCGACATCGCGCTTTAACACTTGAAAGACAATTACTTACTACTGATCATGGATACAGTATACCTAAGGAAATCAAAATTTTAGGAATTGATAAGGACTACAAAGAGTGTATGGATAAAACCAAAGAGGCTTTTGATAAAATTAGAAAAAAGTACCCAGAACAAGGACAGTATGTTGTAAATTTTGCATACAACTATCCTTATTTTATGAAGTTTAATCTTAGAGAAGCTTGCCATTTAATCGAATTGAGAACTGTTCCACAGGGACATGTAGACTATAGACAAGTCGCGCAACAAATGTACAAAAAAATCAACAAGGTTCATCCCAACTTGAGTAAAATAATTAAGTTTGTGGACCTCAAAGAATATGAATTAGAAAGGTTTGAATCTGAAAAAAGAACTGAAGAAAAAAGAAAGAAATTAAAAAAATAGAAAATGTTCTAATATGGATACGAATAAAATAATTTATGAGCAATAAGATTAGAAAAACTCCAGAGGAGTGGAAAGAGCAGCTCACCCCTGTGCAATATGAAATTTGCATCAATAAAGGAACAGAGCCATCATTTTCAGGTAAATACTGTGACAGTAAAGAAAAAGGAATTTACAAATGTGTCTGTTGTGGGGAATTCCTATTCAATTCAGACACAAAATTTGATTCTGGTTCCGGCTGGCCAAGCTTTTGGGATCCCGTTGCTAAAGAAAAAATAGAGTATGTTTCAGATACAGCTTTTGGGATGGTTCGCACAGAAGTCAATTGTAACAAATGTGGTGCTCATTTAGGACATGTATTTGATGACGGACCAAAACCTAGCAACCAAAGATATTGCATAAATTCAATTTCGCTATCTCTTCAAAAAGAAGAATGACGCCAACACTGATGGAAGATATTACTAGAAAATAATGAAAAATAAATTATTCAAAATTTATTAATAAAACACAATTCATGGTAAGAAAATCAAAGACATGAATACAACACGTAATTATACCACTTTAGAAAGGAAAGAGGAATTTTGAGAATAATACTTTGTGGATTTGGAGTAGTAGGTCAGAGTCTGGTCAAGCTTTTTGACTCACGATCAGTAGATCTTTATGCAAAATATGGATTAAAACCAAGAGTTGTTGGTGTGTTTGATAGTAAAGGTAGTGCCATTGATTCCTCAGGCCTTGATCTTAGAAAACTTGTTGAAACTAAAAAGAAATTTGGAAGTGTAAAAAATTATTTTAAAACAAAAAACAACATGTCCGGACTTGACATGATAAAAAATATAGAGGCAGATGTCTTAATTGAGACTACTGCAAGCAATTACGAAGATGCTGAACCTGGTATGACCCACATTATTAGTGCGATGAAAAAAGGAATGCATGTAATATCGGTTAACAAAGGTCCCTTGGCTCTGGCGTTTCCATCTTTGTTGGAATTGGCAACTTACAATCAAGTCATGCTAAAATTTAGTGGAACTGTGGGGGGGGGAACGCCAATTTTAGATTATGCAAAAGACAGTCTAAGAGGGGAAAGGATCATATCATTTGCAGGAATCCTAAATGGTACTACAAATTACATCTTGACCAATATGGCGAACGGATTGTCGTTTGAATCTGCATTAAAGGATGCCAAGGACAAAGGTTACGTTGAAGCAGATGAATCTCTTGATTTAGATGGTCTTGACGCTGCCGCAAAATTGGTAATCCTTGCAAATTGGATTATGGGAATGAAAGTAACAATGCCAGATATCAAGTGTACTGGTATACGAAAGGTAACTACCGAAGACATTAAAAAGGCTGCCAAAAAAAAATGCGCAATCAAGCTAATAGCGTCATGTAACAAGGACCTTGAAGTCGCCCCAAGGGAAGTTTCCATTGAAGACCCGTTGTGTGTAAATGGAACACTCAATGCAATTGCATTTACCTCTGAGCACTCAGGAACCCAAACAATTATTGGAAAAGGTGCTGGAGGAATGGAGACTGCCAGTTCCATTCTTCGAGATTTATTACATGTTAGACAAGAGACTGCAAGAAATTGAAATCAAACCTAATATCAAAAAGCGAAACAGCCTCAGTCTTGAAAATAATTTCAGAAAAATGGAATATGGAGTTTCCGAATATTAAAAATCTCAAAGTACACGATATATCAAGTGATGCACAAATTATTGTAGTGAACGGACTCAAAATTGTAAAAGTTAATGATGAATATATTCCATTTTTATCCGAAACCCAAACATTAGAAAAATTTCCATATGTTATGGTAGATATGGGCGCTGTAAAATTTATGTGCAAAGGTGCAAACGTTATGCGGCCGGGAATCAAAAAATATTCTAAATTTCAAAAAGACAATATTGTATGTATAATTGAGGAATCACATCACAAATTTCTAGCAGTAGGAAAAACTCTAGTTTCTAGTGATGAGATGTCAAATATGGAAAAAGGAGAAGTGGTAAAAAATCTACACTATATTTCTGATAAGTTTTGGGAGATAGGAAAAACCCTTAGGTGATGTTGACCAGTTGATTATAAAAATTGAGTTTTCAAATTCAATACACTTAATTTTTCTACACGTCATAATACAGTAATGAAAAAACCATTCATTATCGGAGCAATATGGATAATAGCAATAATTTCAATTGGAACTAATTCTTTTGCCCAAACAGATTCACAAACTTTGCCAACAGAAAAAGAACCCATCCAAGGAATAGCGGAATTAATTGAACAAGTAGATGATACCATAGATGACCAAGTCTCCTTTCAAATAAATGAAGAATCCGTTCAGAATTTAACCAACCTTCTACCCTATTTGGGAATAATAATCGCAGTGGTAATAGGAGGAATAATTGTTATCAAAAAAAGGAAAAAAGGAGAAGATGATGAGGACTCGGAGGATTATGAATATTATGATGATGAAGAAAAAGGTTTAATCCCAAGAAGCAAGCCAATAGAACAAAAATTTCAAGAGATGCAAGCAGGTTCCCAATCAGATATCATAAATGAGACAGAGCCAGACGAAATAATTGAAAATAAACTTCGTATTATATCAAAACTGCAAGAATACAAGGTTGGAGATAACCACAGGTTAGAACAAATTAAACAATTATTGATAGCCGACGGATCTTTTACCATAGAGGATAATGACTATCTTGAGGCAAAATACGAAGAATATAAAAAATCAACAAAGAAAAAATCTGATGAATAAGAATTATCTTGAGTTATTTTTTGGAAGAAGAGACGTTGGAATCAATTTCTGTTTTTTAAAAATTAATTAATGGAATTAACCAAATAATAGAAAGTATGGATATTCCAACTGAAATAAATTCAGTATATTGGGACGAAGAAAAAAAATCATGGCAATACAAAATGATTAACGTGGAAGAATATCATGGGTTTGTAGAATGTCAATATTGTCATAAACCAATTTCACATAATATCAAAACAGATGGTGAATTCAAAGTAGTTTATGTGAAATGTGGGTGCTCAAGGTTAAGAGGGTTTTTGTAGTTCTTGACCTTTTGTTTTTTTAATTATTTGTGATCTCAAGGTGGCAAAGTTCGAGGTAATTTTTGTATCCCTTTTAATTTCCTCAAGTTCTTCCTTGATTTGTTGTAATAACTGAATTATCTGTTCGTTCTGTTTTATCATTGTTTCATCACTTTCAATTCCCATGAATCAAATAATTATTCTAATAGTTCATTAGTCTTTTTTATATCCTAATCCCAAAATTAGATTTGATACGTGCATTTACCCGATTTTTCACTCAAACCATTGATCAAGTCAATTATCAACACCCTAGCAATCAATACTTTATAAAAAAAGAAATTTAGACTCTTAACTCTTTTTGATTTTCAATAGGCTTAAGTTCGTACAAATATAGGAAAGTCATGGCAAAAATTACAATCAATGCTATGAAAGATGGTCCTTGTATAGTAAATTTGGATGGCAATAGAGTAGCTACATTGTGTAGATGCGGCTCATCAGCCAACAAACCTCATTGTGATGGCTCTCACGCAAAAATAGGGTTCAAAGCCGATGAAGCACAGATTGAGGCTTAAATCAATGTCTTCACAAAGTCCTTTCTTTTTAATTTTAAACTCTATATTTCCCTAAAAATTCTTGCGTAATCTCTGCTAGGATTATGAATTATTTTTTGGGAAGGATAAAAGTGAATGAAGCAATTATATTATTTTAAAATTGTAATTGCAAAAGATTGTTTAGTTCTTCTTTGTTTTCAACGAACATTATTATTTCTGCCACACTATTACAGTACGTACTAAATGAAATATTTGGCGGTCAAGTTGTTTTCAAATGAATTATAGCCCTTGCAAGTTAATTAAAAAAGATGAATAATGACGAAATTCAAATAACTTGGAATTATCATAACGGCACCAAACATCCTAATGGAATTTTTCTTATGAAACCGCATTTTTATGATCCTGCATTAAGACCAAGTCCATACAAAATTTACAAGGCCTTGAAAGGTATTCCTTTACCTCTTGACCGAAACCCAACTTCATCTACCCTCAAAACTATCTCTGGAGTTATTGGACAGAATGAATCAGATAATCTCCCTGATCTTCAAAGTCTAGGCCGTATACTGTACTTTTCAAGTGGCATTACAAAAACAATAAGCTTTGTAGGATTAGGAGAATTTGAATTCAGGGCTGCATCTTGTACTGGGGCTCTATATCATATTGAGATTTACTTAGTATGTGGAGATATTCCCGGACTCGAAGCTGGTGTGTATCACTTTGACCCCAAGGAGATGAAACTTGATCAATTACGGAAAGGAGATTTTAGAGGTGTGTTGGTAAAGGCCACTGCAGATGAAAATTACGTAAAACATGCTCCAGTAATTTTAGTTTACACTGACATTTTTACAAGAAATTCAATAAAGTACGGTACACGAGAATATCGTCACACGTTTTGGGATTGCGGAACTATTATTGCAAACACGTTAGCAATGTGCAACTCACACCACTTTAGAACGAAAGTTATAATGGGATTTTTAGATAATATGGTAAATTCTCTTCTTGATTTAAATCAAGAAAAAGAGGTTTCAATTGCATTAATTCCGATAGGAAAGGCTAATCCTACAGGCGCAAAAGAACCAACTAAAATTAAAACGCTAAATCTACCAACAGAACCCCTTTCAAATTATGATTATGATGATCCAGAAATCACAAAAATACATCTCGCATCCTCTCTTACTTCACCAGAACAAGTTTTGTCATGGCGGTCAAAAAATACATCAATTCAATCCTACAAATCTTCAACTAACGGTGTTGTTTTAGAACCAAAGATCAGTGAGATTTCAAGGGAAACCCCAATTGAAACTGTAATAATAAAAAGAGGCTCTACTCGCAAATTTTCTAGGGAATCAATTTCATTTCAACAATTATCAACGATTATTCATTATTCGACACGGGGAGTTTGTATAGATTTTTTACAAAAATATGGAGATTCAATTATTGATATGTACCTTATAGTAAACTCTGTTGAAAATCTTGAACCTGGAACCTATTATTTCGATAAAAAAAGAAACTATCTTGAGCTACTAAAAGAAGGAATTTTCAGAAATGAAGCAATGCATCTAGGACTGGATCAGGATATACCGGGAGATGGTAGCGTGTGTGTTTTCTTTATGACTAACTTGGAAAAAATTCTTGCTAAACTTGAAAATCGTGGATATAGAGCTGCCCAAATAGAAGCTAGCATATTGGGAGGGAGATTTTATCTTGCTGCATACTCTCAAAATGTTGGAGCTACTGGTTTGACATTTTATGATGATGAAGTTACAGAGTTTTTTTCACCACATTCCAAGGACAAAAATACAATGTTCATGATAGTTTTGGGTAAAAAATAAAAAAAATTATCAAAGATACTATCGAAGAATACACTTCAATATTAGAATAATCAATTCATGTTTTTTTG
>Ga0209987_10001091_pt1 | contig 14623 bp, 13 predicted proteins | sample N074metaG_FD_182134 | JGI IMG/M metagenome (GOLD analysis project Ga0209987, IMG submission 182134) | Deep subsurface microbial communities from Kermadec Trench to uncover new lineages of life (NeLLi) - N074 metaG (SPAdes) (version 2) | ecosystem: Environmental > Aquatic > Marine > Ocean trench... | reverse complement strand
TCGATTGGGAAAGCACCGAGAACCCGTTACTCGCCGCCAGGCGTTTGTTCACAATGTCCTGGTACTCCGACGAGTTGTACCAGCCCTTGGCCTGCTCGGTGGACTCAAACTTGATGATCACCGTCTGCGGCCCGGGTGGGCTGCCTTCGATGGTCTCGGCAGCGACATCGAATACGACCACTTCACCGCCATGCGCGGCGACTGTCGGCCCGGCTGCGGCCGCGTATTCGCCGTAAAGGGCGACGTCGTTAACGACGTATTGAGCGATGAAATATGCCGCCATTTGAATGTCTCACGTTGGGTTGAACGGCCGAGTCTAGCACGCTGATCCGCGTCTTCGACCCGGCTTCGACCTCGCTGCGGGCCGTCAATCGGCCACCCACGCACCCACCAGCCATTGATTGCTCGCGAACTGAACCGCGACGGCATTACCGCCAGGTTCCGCGTTGGTCTCGATGAATTCCGACGCCGCCTCGATGGACTCGAACTTCTTCGGCAGAATGGCCACCTGGCGCACCCCGGGGAACCGATCCGCAGATGCCGGGTCACCCAGCGCGCGGGACATGAAGTAGCCACGCACCATGCCGTCCATTCCTTCAATCGTTTGCGTGATGAACCGGGGGTCTGGCATGTCAGCGCGCCAGTACGTGGTAGGCGACATACAGCCAGGACAGAAATCCATGAACGATCGCCCACAGCACCGATGCATTCTTCGACCACGAAATCGCGATGGCCAAGGCCGCACCCAAGCTGATGCCTTGCCGAACCACCTCGACGCTCATATTGCTTCGCCCATTCATCCGCTCGATCCTCCTGTCGCCTGAAACGGCTTGTGAAAATGCTACTACGCGCCGTTCCCGGCAGCATCGCAAGAGTGCAAAGACACCGCGTTCCTGCAACCATGCGCGCGATGAATCGGATGTGCGCGATGCCATGACCCGTTGCGGGGAACTCATCATTCGAACCCTCGAAGCTCATGGGGTGGACACCGTATTCGGCATTCCGGGCAATCACACGCTGGAACTGTACCGAGGCCTGACCGATTCGCCCATCCGCCACATCACCCCACGGCACGAACAGGGCGCCGCATTCATGGCGGACGGCTACGCACGGGCCACTGGCCGGCCGGGGGTGTGCCTGCTCATCAGCGGCCCTGGTTTGACCAATGCGGCAACGCCCATTGCCCAGGCCCGCGCCGATTCGGTGCCGCTGCTGGTGCTCACCAGCGTCGCGGCCACCAATCAACTGGGACGGCAGCAGGGCCGTTTGCACGAACTGCCCGACCAGCGCGGCTTGGCCAGCCGGTTGTGTCTTGCCAGTCACACACTGCTGCATGTGGATGATGTGCCGCGCGTGATCGGCCAGGCGTTCGAAAGCTTCGCCCGCAACCGGCCCGGGCCGATCCACATCGAGGTTCCGCTCGACGTGCTGGCAACCGCCGCGGACCATGTGGCGTTGACGATTGCGCCGTACGCCGACCTTCGCGCCGACCTTCGCGCCCGGAACGCACGCCGGATTGCCGAGGCGGCCCAACGGCTCGATCGTGCGTCACGCCCCCTGCTGGTGCTCGGCGGTGGCGCCGTGTCTGCGGCGGAGCGCCTGCCGAAGCTGGCCGAGCACCTCGATGCGCCGGTGCTGAACACGGTCAACGCCAAGGGCTTGCTGCCGCCGGAGCATCCCTTGGCGGTGCACGGCAGCCCCTCCCTGCAGTGCCTGCGCAACGCCCTTGCCGACGCCGATGTGGTGCTTGCGCTGGGCACAGAGTTTGGTGAGACGGACTATGACCTGTTGATGAGCGGGCCACTGGAGATCGGCGGCGCGCTGATCCGCATCGATATCGACGCCGAGCAGCTCACCCGCAACGTGACGCCGACCATCGGCATCGAGGCGGACGCGCGTTGGGCAACGAACGCCTTGCTGGATGTCCTGTCGCGGCTCGATAAAGGCGGCGCAGACAGGGCGGCAACCTTGCGCCGCGAAGTTGCCGAGGAACCCCACGTGCATCCAGAGTTCGCTGCGCTGTTCGCCGCCATCGACGCGGCCCTGCCGGAGGCGATCTTGGTCGGCGATTCCACCCGGCCGACCTACTACGCATCCTGGCAGTGGGTTGCGCGGCAGCCACGATCCTATTTCCATTCGGTCTCAGGGTTCGGCACCCTCGGCTACGCGCTGCCTGCGGCACTCGGTGCGAAGGCCGCCTGTCCGGGGCGGCCGGTCGTTGCGCTGATCGGCGATGGCGGGATTCAGTTCAGCCTGCCCGAACTGGCCTCCGGCGTCGCCGCAGAGCTTCCGGTCGCCGTTATCCTCTGGGATAACGACGGCTACCAGGAGATCCGCAACAGCATGGAGGGTATCGGTATACCACCGATGGGAACCGATCTCGGCCGCCCGGATTTTCTGAAGATTGCCGAAGGTTACGGCTGTCACGCGCGGCACGTTACAGATCTCGATGCCCTCTCCGAAGGTCTTCGGGCCGCCGCCGGCGCGTCGGTGCCCACCGTGCTGCTGGTCCGCGAAGAGGACTTCATCACCACTCCCAGCGGGCAGTGGTACTGATGGCTGACGCGCAACCCTCGTTGAGCCGGCGGGCCCGGCGATTGGCAGCACCGGATGCCGACGTCTGGCGTGTGCACGAAGCAGCATTGGAGCGGCTGGCGGCCGGTGACGACATCATCCTGTTGAGTGTCGGCGATCCGGACTTTCCCACCCCCGAACCCATCAAGCAGCACACTCTGGCGCAACTGGCCGCCGACCGGACGCACTACTCCCCCGCACTGGGGGAACCAGCGCTGCGCCAGGCGATCGCCGATCTGGAAACACGCACCACCGGGCGGCCATTCGAGCCAGAACAGTTCGTCATTTTTCCAGGGGCCACTGCGGCACTGTTCACCACCTTCGCCTGCATCGCCGACTCCGGCGCGGAAGTCGTGGTCCCGGAACCCATGTACATCGGCTATCGTGGCATCTTCGCCGCGCTGGGCATCAGCGTGGTGAGCGTGCCGCTGGACGCGACGCGCAATTTTCGGCTCGACCCGGACCGTGTGATCGACGCCATCAACGCCAACACCTGCGCGGTGGTCCTGAACACGCCGGGCAATCCTGGCGGCAACATCATTGCGGTGGAGTCTCTCGCGCGCATCGCCAATGCCTGCCGGCAACGCGGCATCTGGCTGGTGTGCGACGAAGTGTATTCGCTGTTCACGTTCGAAGAACCGCACATCTCGCTGTTGAGAGCCACGGACAATCTCGACAACATCGTGGTGATCGACGGCCTGTCGAAGTCTCATGCGATGAGCGGCTGGCGCATCGGCTGGGCGGTGGCGCCGCCAGACCTGGTTCAGGCGCTGGGCGACTTCAGCGGCTCCGCGTTCTTCGGCTCGTGTCAGTTCGTTCAGGACGGCGCCGCCTACGCACTGGCACACGACGAACCTTTCGTGCAGAAGATGTGCGACGAGTACCAGGCGCGGCGCGACTATCTGGTCCAACGCATCGCCGGCATCGATGGTCTGGTCTGCGCACCACCCCAAGCCGGCATGTTCGTGATGCTCGATGTCAGCGCAATCACGGCCGATGGCGGCCGCTTCGCGCAAGCGCTGCTGGATGTCGCCCGAATTTCGACAATTCCCGGGGTCGGCTTCGGCGCTACTACGCGTAGCTACGTGCGGGTCAGCCTGACGCAACCGGTGGGGGTGCTCGAGGAAGCGTGCGATCGGATCAACCAGAGCTTGCCGGCGATCCGATCGGCCTGCGTCTGAAGCCTACAGTTACATGAACGCCGTCACTCGTGCATACCAGAACGCCCCGTTGAAGCCAAACGGGGACGTCAGCGCGTACTTGACGCCCAGGAACTGAGAAATCGGCTCCTTCTCATCTTCGGGGAACTCATCGAAGATATTATCCCCGCCGATCGTGACCCGGTAGTGGTCCAGGAACGTGTAGCTCAACTCCAGATCGACCAGAATCTGGCTGTCGTAGTCGTACTGATCAGAGGCATCACCTGGGCTGAAGAGCCCACCCGTGGTCGACCATTCGTCATAGTAATTGAACCGCAGGGTACCGTCGAAGGCGTTGCGAGTGTAGTCGAACGTGACCACCGTGCTGTGCTCCGGAAGCTGGTTTTCGAGGTCGTAGACCCGGGACGCATTGATCGTTCCAGTCTGTACGTTGCTAACGTCCTGCTCGTTCCAGTTGTGCCGCATGTCCACGAGCAGGCTCCCGCCCAATACCTCGTCAAAGGAACTGGTCACCGCGAGATCGATGCCGGTAATCTCGGAGTCGAAGCCGTTGACGAAAAAGTTCGCACTGCTGTCCAGCAACAGATCCGCGTTCGGTACGCCCGCGGCGATCAGATCCAGCACGTCCGACGCGCTAACGGTGTTATTCAGCAACGCCAGCCGATCGTCGATCTCGATCTGGTACCAGTCCAGGGTGATGGTCACATTATCCAGCGGTTCAGCAACGAACCCGAACGTATAACTGGTGGACTCCTCAGGCTTGAGGGGCTTGGAACCCAGCGCCAGCGCGATCGGGTTGTCGACCGGGTACGTGCCGTTGGGAATCAAGGCGCCGGTGCTGTCCGAGGTAGTTGTGATGTTCAGGGTATGTACCTGGCCCGGGGTCGGTGTCCGGAAACCGGTGCTGACGGTACCCCGAAGCGCGAAGCGATCGTTCACCTGCGCACGCAGCGCAAACTTATAGTCAGTGGTGTCCTCATCGAGATCGTCATAGTCTTCATAGCGGACCGCGACGGCACTCGAAAGCCAGTCGGTGATGTCGTATTCCACATCGACGAAGGTCGCCCAACTGTCGCTTTCGAAGTCGCCCGCGGACTCACGCGGAAAGCCCTGGAATCCGTCCGAGCCGACCCCGAAGAACGCCGCGGTCGGGCCCGGGTCGATGGATTCCGGATTGCCTTCTTCGATTTCGTAGGTCTCGTTGCGCCATTCCAGACCAAAAGCGACGTTCAGCGGCAAATCGTCGAACGTCTTGACGAAGTCTGCGTTGAAGCTGCTTTCTTCCTGGGTCAACGTGCCCGGCGAGAACGACAGTGGCGACAGTCGGCCAAGACTCGGATTGATGCTCTCGCTCAGCGTGTACTCCACTTCGTTCTCGGCATAACAGCCACGAACATCGAAGGTCAGATTAGGCATGATCTCACCGCGCACGCCGCCCACGAACGAATAGTCCGTGATGTCGGCGCCGAAGTTCGGATTGTAGCCGCCCGGAAACTCGCTGAAGATCGGATTGAGCAGCACGTATCCACTGGGGCTCGCGCCATCAGCCGTGATGTAGTCGTCCGGGTTCAGCCCGTCGGCGATAATGGAATCTACCAGCGCCTGGGGCGCGTTGTCGGGCAGGAAATCTTCATCGGCGTCGGTGATCAATGTCGAGCGACCGGAAATCCCCGCAGCCGGCGGCAGCACCGGGTTGCGATAGAAGAAGTCGGACTTGGTCTCGTTGTCCATGTAGGTCCCGAAACCATACAACTCGATGGTGTCGGTCACGTCGAACCCGGCATTCACGACGAATTTGGTCACCTCGACCTCGGGATCGCCCCAGCGCTGGCCCAGACCATCGAGCGGCACTGAGTTGGGTTGACCCAGAAACGCACCTATATCCGCCGCGTCACTCTGAGCCACACCCCGCCAGGTGATGTCCGTGTCGGAGTATTCGCCGGTGAGGCTCACGAATCCACGATCGCCAAGCGGCAGTCCGATATTGCCACTGATCGACGTGCGCTCCCCATCGTCCTCGTCATACTCACCGTACTGTGCGGAGATCGACGCACCATCGCTGGCATCCTTGAGGATGACGTTGATAACACCCGCGATCGCATCGGAACCGTATTGCGCCGACGCGCCGTCACGCAGCACCTCGATCCGCTTGATCGCCGCCGCCGGTATGGTCGCCCAATCAACCGCCTGGGCCCCCTGATTGACCGTTCCCAGCGGCGCCAACTGCAGGTTGACCAGCGCGGAGCGATGCCGGCGCGTTCCATTCATCAGCACCAACGTCTGGTCCGGCGCCAGGTTGCGCAAACTGACCGGCCGGATGAATGCCGTGCCATCGGCAATCGGCCAGCGTTGCGTGTTCAATGCAGGATTGAGCTTGGTCAGCGACTCGGTCAGGTCGAACGACGCCTGGTGCGCCAGCTTCTCACCGCCGATTAGATCCACGGGGGACATCGACTCGGAGGGCAAGGTACCAGCTTTGCGGGTGCCGGTGACGATTACCTCCTCGACCAGGTCTTGGGCAAAGGTCGCGTCGGGAAAGACTCCCAGACAAGCGACTGCGGCAAGCGCGGCCAGCCACGTGTTAATTCTACGGTTCCATCTCATTGTTTCTCTCCATCTGAATTTCATGAGCCACTGGCATGGACGTGCTGAGGCTTTTTCTACACGGCCAGCCAGAAGCGACGGACACCGATTTAGACTATTCAAGCGAGTCCGAGCGCGGCCACGATAATTGCTTAAACGGCCCTAAGCAAGGACCGCTAACCGGTTGAATAGGCACTGATTTCGCCCCAACCCACCACTAACTTCTATATCGGACCACTCGATTGTCAGACCAGCGTCGCGGCGTCGATTCGGCGGGTTGCTTCAACCAATCGGCAGAGATCGTCGATACTCGTCAGCGCAAGAAGTTGCTCCTCGCTGAATTCGCAGGCGAGCCGGCATTCGACGTGATGAACAATCTCAACCACGCGCACCGAGTCGGCGCCAAGCTCGGCAAACGACGAAGTCCGCGCAAACGAAGGTGGGGCTTCATCCCCCCAACTCGCTACGATGCAAGACCTAACGAGCGCTAAGGCGTCGAGTTCAGTGCCCGACATGTCCCCTGCCTCCACATTTCACCCAGCAACGGCCAGTTCAGCCATTCGGTAGGTGACGTTGCGATTGCGCATTCAAGCTGAGCCGCCATCCAGCGCCGTGCAACGTTCACTGCACATTGCTGATCTGGCTCCGACGTCAGGTCGATCGGATCCGAAAACGTGATGCGCAGCCGCCGCGGCCCGGAACCCGAGACGAACACGAACCCCAGCAGCGCGCCGGTCGCGACAGCAAGTCGGATGGGGCCGTCGGGCAATGCTGCGGGTACTGCAAACAGTTCGACCGGGTCGCACAACGGTTCGATGTCCGAATCGATCGGCGCATCGATGAAGGAAAACAGGACCCCGCCGCGGCGCAGGCAGGAATATGCATGGACAGCTGCGTCGCGACTCTCATCGAGCAGCGCAACACTCGGTCCCAATTCGCCGAGCCGGTCGAACAGCCGCGCGGTCTGCGCAGGACCAGCCGACCTGCGAAACGCACACAATGGACGATCCAAAGGCGAGTACCGATGCAGATGGAATAGCCCACTGACAAAACAACCGATGTGGGGCATCAGCAGGACCAGCGGCCGCCCCGAACGCGCAAGCTCGCCATACGACCGATAAAACATCGGGCCGGCAAGCTCGAATGCGTCCCACCGAATCCCCGGCACGCCGGTACGGAGCACTTCGCGATAGTCATGCCAGAACTGCTGCTCATGGTCCAGCGCATCTGCGGCCCATCGATCCGCCACCGACTCGGGCTCCCCGAGCGCCTCACTCATGTAACGCGCGACCGCACGTCGTTTCATTCGACGCCGTCCGAAGGGCCAGGGCATCACACCGCGACAGCGCCCGCGTTGCATTCCTGCAGCGTGATCACATGCACCACGCGTTGCCCGGACTCCTTCAATTCATAGGAGTAGCGCACCGCGCCACCGATGCGCATCAGGTTGAACAGCTGCTGGTTGCTACAGGTTCTCCGACCGAGCACCGCAGCGTGGCCCTCGAGTGCACGGCGCGAAACCCGCTCGACCTGATACTGATAGACCAGGGTCCGTCCCTCGCGGCTGACCGCGATTAACCGGGTTGACTGATCAATCTGGAACGGAAGCCGTTCGTTTAAGAACACGACCGCTTCATCCAGTGATTCCATTAATTGCGAAATCGGAGCCAAGCGCGAATCCGGAGCAGATTGCGCATAGCCCGGCTGCGATTCCTGCGCGCACGCCGCACCCGCGAGCAGTACCCAGACGACGCCGGCGAACTTCACGCCAACTAGAGGCATCCGCCACCGCTTCCGCCACCGCTGCCCCCACCACTCCCGGGGGCAATCTCGACGATGGTGATCACCGGTGTGTAGGTGACCATGGGTACATTGATACTCACTGAGTAGGCCCAACTCGCTCCTCCAGCAACCGCGCCGGCGATGGCACCCGTCGCGACGCCCATAGGTCCGCGAACAAGCCCTGCCACGGCGCCACCCGTCGCACCATCGAAAACGGAACTGTAAAAACTGTCATTAATGGCCTGGACATTCGCGACCGAAATCGGTTCGCCAACAAACACCCAGGTGTCCTGCGCGCCGGCCACCTGACTTACTTCCGCGGTAGTCAAAGCTCTCATGCCCTTCTCCACTGATATGGATGCTCAGTGTGCCGGGACCGGTGCGGGCGGGATGTCATCTACGGTCGGGCGGGGGCGTGCGTGTTTCGACAGGAAAACATCACGACTGAACTGCTGGACGCCGTGATCGATATCGAACAGCACCACGGAATCCGCGTGCTCGACCAGCTCGAATCGATGGGTGATCACCACTCGGAGCCCGCGCCGCGCCCGCAGCATCCCAAAGATTTCCTGCTCGACGTCCGGCGGGAGGTTCGCCGTTCCTTCGTCGAGGACGATCACGTCCGGTTCCGTGTACAGGGCGCGGGCCAGCAGCAGACGCTGCCGCTGGCCGCCGGACAGGCTCGCGCCTCGATCACCGATCAGACTGTTATAGCCAAGCCGCATCGCGTCTATATCTGCTTCGATCCGAGCGCCACGAGCGGCCTCCCGAACACGTTCGAGATCGGGGCTCGCATCGAAGGAGGAAATGTTTTCGACCACGGTTCCGGTGAACAGCTGATCGTTCTGCATCACCACGCCGGTATTGCGGCGTAGCAGATCCCGGCCGTAATGGTCCAGGTCCATGCCGTCGATCCGTATGCTCCCCCGGACGGGGTCAAGCAAGCCAAGCAACAGCTTCACCAACGTACTCTTGCCCGTGCCGGACGCACCGATCACCACGGTCAGCTCGTCCGTCGCGAAATTCAGATCGACATCCCGCAACACCCACGCATCTCCCGTGCCGTATCGAAAGGACACACCATGCAGAACGATGCCGTCGACGATCGCGCGCGGTGACCGCAACCGGTGGTACTCCGTCGCCTCTGGTTCCTCGAGCAGAATGTCCTCCAACCGGTCGAGACTGACACGTAACAGGCGGTAGCCGATCACCTGTTCGATCAGCCCCCGGGCGCCGTCCGCGAACTGGGATTTGAACGCCAGGAATGCGTACAGCGCACCGATCGTCATGCTGCCATCAATCACCAGACCGGCGCCGAGGAACACCACCAGGATCCGCTCCGCGCCGCCCAGACCGCTGTTGCCCAGGCTCATGGCGATGCGTAGCCGCTCGACCGCCACTGCGGCATTCACGGTGCGCATGAACAGTCGATGCCAATGCCGTTCGCGGCGCGCCTCCAGGTTGCCCAGCTTGGTCGCCTGAATGGTTGCAAGCGATTCGATGACATGGCTGTTCTCGTCCGCCGCGGCCTGAATCTGCTCCTCGCTGAGACGTTTGAGGTAGGGCAGTGTCACCGTCTTGATCACGCCGTAGATCAGCAACGATGTTGCTACGATGCCCGTCAGCAGCAGGTCGTAACACAACATCACCGCGAGGGTGACCAGCACGGTAACGCCGTTCAGCAGGGCTTCGACGATCCCCCGGGTCAGAAATTCCCGAATCGGACCCAAGGAGCTGATGCGTGAGAGTACATCGCCTTGATGCCGTTTCTCGAAGTAACCCAGCGGTAGGCGCAGCAGCCGGCGCATGACCGCGCCGGTCAGGTTGACGGCAAGCTGGTTACCCGAATACAGCAACACCAGCGCTCGCAATGCCTGCAGCACCAGCTGCACCACGAGGATCATGCCGAAGCCCACTGCGAGTCCGCCGAGCAGTTCCACATCGCGCTTGATCAAGACCTCATCGACCACGAACTGCACATACAACGGTGAGGCGATCCCCACCAGTTGCAGCAACAACGAGAGTCCAAGCAACTGACCGAACGCCGACCGAACGCCCGGCTGATCCTTCCAGAAGTCGCGTATCCGCAAGCGCGCGGACGTATCCAGAGTCGAGAAGCCCTCCGCACGATCGAATTCGACAACGATGCCGCTCAGTCTCCGCGACATTTCCTCATCGGAAAACGTCCGCACGCCGAGTGCTGGATCGAACACCTGATATCCCGATCGCACGCGTTTGCGGATCACCACGAAATGCTTCAGATCCCAATGCGCAAGCACCGGAAAGCGAACGTCCGAAAGCTCCTCCAGCTCCAACCGCAACGGGCGCGCGATCAGCCCCAGTTGCGAGGCGGCATCGACCAGATCGCTGAGCGCTGCGCCACGCAAGGAAGTCGGGAACCGACGCCTCAGCTCGGCAAGTGAGATATTCAATCCCTGGTGCGCGGCGATCATGCCCAGGCACGCAAGGCCACATTCCGCAGCCTCCGCCTGTTGCATCAGGCGCATCAGTACAACGACGTCAGGGATTCGAACAGCCAGGCCCCCAAAGCCCGCCGATCGGTGGTCAGTTCCGCCGTCACTTCCATGCCAGGGCGCAACGCACGATGCACGCCAGCGTAATCCAGGTATTGTCGGTCCAAGGATACCTCCAGCACGTATACGGATTCGGGTCCGACGCCAGCCGCAGCGCCGTGGACAACGACCGTGGTCTCGGACACGGTGTGTACGCGCCCCGCCACCGTGCCGAACTTCTGAAACGGATACGCCGCAATCCGCAGCGCTACGGGCAAGCCTGGCTCGAGGCGTGCCGCGCTGCGGGTCGGCGCAAACAGCCGTGCCTTCAATCGCGCATCGGGGGACACGAGGCTCAGCAGTGCCTGGCCCGCCACCAACGAATCGCCCAGATCCTCGGTTAATCCGGCAACGGTTCCATCACGTGGCGCAGTAATTTCGTACCACCAGTTCGCACCTTCACGCAATCGTTGGCCTTCCAGGCCAGCCAAACGGACATCGATCTCCCCGAGTTGCACGACGAATTCCTGTTCGCGTCGTTGGGCCAAGAGCCCCATCGCGATGATCTCTTCCTCAATGCCACGCTGCATGAGCAATCCTTCCGTCACGGCCTGTTCCAGCGCCAGCACACCATCGCGCAACTCTCCAAAAACGTAGTCGGACAGGAACCGATGGTCTTTGCTTGCGCCCACTCTGTCGAATCGTCCGCGGGCAAACTGATAGCGTCGTTGCTGCACGTCGTGCAACGCCGCCGCCAAACCTCGTTGGTCACGCAAGTGCGCAACCCGAGCTATCGAATCGCGTCGGGCAATGTCCCGCGCTTCTCCGACCGCGACGCGCTGTTCTTCCAGGAGCACCCGCTGTGCATCCAGTGATTCCGCGAGCTGGCTCGAGACGCGTGCGCCTTCCGGGCCATCGGTGCCCGAAGCAATTCGCGCCAGCACATCGTCCCTGCGCACCTCCTGTCCTTCAACGACGTACAGCGCGTCGACCACGCCCGGGCGAACCGCGCGCACCACCACCTCGCCATTCCAAGGCGTGAGTTCACCCTCCACGATCTCACGACGGGTGATCTCCAACTGCAACGCCCACACGCTGCAGATCAGGACCAGCCCCACCACGGCGGCGGAGATGACCTGCAGTCTGATCGGGACGAGCCGCGTACGCTCACCGCGAAACACATCGTTGGCGGCGAGAATGGCCTCCAACCGGAACAGGGGTGTCTTGTGTTCGAGATCCTCAGACAACGGCAATCGGTTCCAGCAGGCACGCCTCCCGCGTGGCGATGCGATTGAGCTTGCCGCTGGCCGTCCGCACAATGCGGCGCGGTCGCGGGGGGAAAACCCGCAGCCGTATCGAGACACCCAGGTCCGCGAGCACCGCGGCTTTGATCCGGCGGCCCAACGTTTCATCGCACTCGATGCGGACATGATCGCTTTGGAGGGCGACCCACACGGCGTTCGAGCCGCCCGGCTCCGGAGCATCGAAACTGCATACGTGAACGGTCGGATCTTCCAAGGTTGCAGCGACGCACTGATCGATTTCCGCCAGGGAAACCGATCGGCCGCGTACTTTGATTACGTCCTTCAGCCGCGCACAGACGTATAGGCGTCTGCCACGAAGCAGCCCAAGGTCGCCGGTTGCAACCCAGCCGTTGTCAGTTCCAGCGACGCCGTCCGATCGCGTGACAGACGGGCCAGCCACGAGAATCTCACCAGCAAGATCGCCCGGATGCGTGGCGCGCAACGTACCGGCCCTGCGCAACCGGACCCGGGTCTTCCCTGGCTCTCCAATGGAACCCACGCAAACCACATCCGGCGTAACCAGAGTGACCCCGTCCACCAGCCCGTTTGCACAAGGAATCGAACGCACACCCGCGCCACGGCGTTCACCGGTGACAAAAAGCGCGGCTTCGGCGAGCCCATAGCACGGCATCAGCGCCTTCGGGTCGAATCCCACGGCGCCAAACCGATCGCAAAACCGCCCCAGCACCGCCGTCCGCACAGGTTCCGCGCCGACGAACGCGACGTCCCAGCTGGACAGGTCCAGTTCATCGATGAAACCGGGATCGCAGGCACACGATGCATAGGCAAACGTCGGCGCACCGGAGGTGGTCACCGCAAAGCGCGAGATACCACGAAGCCAGCTCAACGGTTCGCGCACGAAGTCGTTGGGCCGCGCGACATATCCGACACAATCCACAAAGAACGGTTGTAACAAGGTGCCGAACAGACCCATGTCGTGGGTGTGCGGAAGCCACCCGAGCACGCGTGACGCGGAGGTATGTCCAAAGTGTCGGGCGATGATCCGCTCGTTACTGCAGATATTCCGCGGCGAGAGCTCTATCGTATTCGGCTCACCTGTCGTGCCGGAGGTGAGTTGAATCAGGGCGGCTTCATGCTCTGATTGCGGCGCCGGGCCCACGCCGCCAACCCCCTTAGCAGCCGCACCGAGCGGCGCGCATCCAGACCAGCCAAGAACCGCTACCCCCTCGATCGCATCTGTTAACCCGGGGAGCAACGCCTGCTCCGCAACCACGAGTGTGGCACCCGCCGCCCTCAACCTGCTTGCCAAGCGTCGCACCTGCCGCGGGGCGACCGGTAGTGCCGTTGCGCCGAGGTACACGCAGGCAAACAGAGCCGCAACGAATTTCAGGGGATCGTTGAACACCAGTACCACCACAGAGCCGGCTGACGCACTCGGGAAAGCCGCGCTCAGCTCGGCTGCGCCCTGCCGGCTCACCTGTACCAACCGTTCGTAGGAGAGTTCCTGCACGACCTCGGAACGTCGGTCGAGCAGGACATATCCCGACGTTTTAGGGGTATCGAAGATCGCTTCGAACAACGAATTCACTCAGCCAATCGTCGCGGGCAGGGCATGCCAGCATGTCACACCCGGATGGAAACCAGAGTAGGCGCAAGCGGCGAGCGCCTGCGCGAAAATCACCTGTCTCCCTTCCAGATGGCGCCCGTGCCGGGTCGACCCGCGCCTCAGGTCCCGCTAAAGTCGATCGATTACGCGGGAGGACCCCATGATTCGACGCTCGACCCTGCTGCCAGTAACCAGTGCTGGTTACGGCATTGTTGAGCGTGCTGGCGTCCTGTAACCAGCAACCATCGCCCGACGGATCACGGACCGCACGACCGTGCATCGCGAGGGGGTCGCGCTGATCGATGCGTGGATCCGATCTTCCCGGGCACGTGTGCTTCCCACGGTTAATCGACGAGGTCTGTTCATGATTCGTATGTTGCTTCAGTATTTCTGCTTCGCATTGATGACGGGGTTGATGATGGCAGCGGGACCGGCAGCCGCGAAAGACAACGTGCTGCACAAAGCAGCGGCCACTCAGGAAATCGAGTACCTGCGCCGGTTGTACGCCGTCGCCACGGATCAGCTCGGGATCAACACGGAGGCATCCATCGCCGAAGGCATGGCCACCTATCGGCGTATCTTCACGCCCGATGTCCGCGTTCGGGTTACGGGCGAAGGTACGGACCCGCTCAACGCAACCGGGCCTGACGCCTGGGCAAAAATAGCCAATGAGGCGCTGGCCGACTATACAGCCACGCAACATCTCATCGGTACCCAGCTGGTTGAGATACACAGCATCGAGTTCGACGCGGCTGGCAACGTAGTCAGCGGGGATGCGTCCATGTCGAGCTACCTGCAAGCGTGGCACGCAGGCACCGACGATGACCTGTGGCTGTTCATCGGCACCTACTACGACAAGGTGCGCTACACCCCCGGGGTCGGCTGGCAGATCTACGACATGGAACTGATGCGGGTGTCAGGCGAGAATCGATCGCTCGGAGTGTCGCGCTGAACCCATACCTGACGTGAATCACCGCCACGCGTAGAATGCTGAAAACTACTCGAACCCAGGGGGATTCGAGAACGATGAAGAAAATCAGGGCGCCGCTGGTGCTGGGCGCGGCGCTGGTGGCACTCACAGGGTTTCCGAGGACTGCTCTCGGCGCCGAATCCGGGATCGAGTTGTGGAGCTGTGCACAG
>Ga0209987_10001090_pt1 | contig 14628 bp, 12 predicted proteins | sample N074metaG_FD_182134 | JGI IMG/M metagenome (GOLD analysis project Ga0209987, IMG submission 182134) | Deep subsurface microbial communities from Kermadec Trench to uncover new lineages of life (NeLLi) - N074 metaG (SPAdes) (version 2) | ecosystem: Environmental > Aquatic > Marine > Ocean trench... | reverse complement strand
TAGCAATAATCCCATCGTGGTCGCCCTGGCGAAAAATTTCCTTCCCGGCAGCTATTTCCTGGTCTCGCGGATTGGGAGAAATTTGCGCATAGATATCCGAGGTCAAACCGCTTTTCTGTAAATAATGTCCCAGATCAGCGATGAAGGGCAGGTCACGACTTCCCCGGTCAGTAACAATCAATGGCCGGGTCATGCCGGTAGTCGAGCACATCCTACCGATTTCTTTAAGGCGCCCGGGACCATAGACTATGGGTATAGGAAATGTCCAATCTTGTGCTTCTAACAGGTTCATTACTTCTCCTCTTGCAACCGCCACATTATAGATCCTGTATCGATACTGAAAACCAGGCTAGGAACCAATAAGCCTACTGGCGAACTGTGATTGATCGGATGAATTCAGGGTAGGTATTTTCTACTAGGATTGCTATCAGAATCAGTGCATTATTCTTGCGTTGTAAAATTATCCACACTAGCCATGAGAAATCCTTCGGTCGCAAAAACTGCAACTCCACCACAATCTGGCGAGGGGGACCTGAACAGTTCTCCTCGGCGGCGTGACTGGCAGGCCGAACATATCAATACCGAGGCCAGGGAAATTCTGGATCGCGATACGCAATACTTTTTGCATCAGTCTATTTCTACACCCTGCCTGAATACGATTCGCAAGGCCGAGGGTATCTGGATCGAAGATCACGCCGGCAAGCGATACATGGATTTTCACGGCAATAACCTGCATCACATAGGCTATGGGCATCCGCGCCTGATCGAAGCAATCACCCGGCAGATGCATGAATTATCCTTTGCTCCGAGACGCTATGCCTGTGATGTGGCGGCACAACTGGCAGAAAAGCTGGCTGAAATTACGCCGGGTGATCTGTCAAAAAGCCTGTTTACCACCGGGGGGTCGGATGCAATAGAAATTGCTTTAAAGATGGCGCGTGTAGCGACCGGTCGATTCAAAACGATTTCGTTCTGGGACGCTTTTCACGGTGCCGGATTCGGCGCCTCCAGTGTTGGCGGTGAAGAAATGTTTCGCGGTGGTCCGATCGGTCCATTGCTAACCGGGACCGAACACGTACCCCCGTTTGGCGACTACCGCAATGCCTGGGGGGTGCGCGAGGGTAGTGCCGAGTTATGTGCCAGCCAAATTCGTTATGTCCTGGAAAAAGAGGGTGACATTGGAGCAGTTATCGCCGAGCCCAGTCGCGCGGTACCTTACATTGCACCACCCGGCTTCTGGCAACAGGTGCGCGAGGCTTGCAATGAATACGGTGCATTGCTGATATTCGATGAAATTCCGACCGGTCTTGGCAAAACTGGTAGTATGTTTTCCTGCGAACATGACCAGGTGGTGCCAGATATTCTGGTCATCGGTAAAGGTCTGGGTGGTGGAATTTTACCTATCGCCGCCGCTGTTTGTCAGCCCGAGCTCGACCTCACCCAGGACTATGCATACGGTCATTACACGCACGAAAAAAACCCGGTTACCACGCGTGCAGCTTTAACCACGATCCAGATTATCGAGGAAGAAGGATTGGTTGAAAATGCCGCCACGACTGGGGAATATGCGTTGAACCGTTTATTCGAAATGGGCGAAAAACACCCGCTGATTGGTGATGTACGCGGACGCGGTTTCCTGCTTGGCGTAGAACTTGTGAAAGATCGGGATAGCCGCGAGCCGGCCAATGAAGCCGCCGACATGGTGCTCTACAGGTCGCTGGCGAAAGGCCTGAGTTTTAAAATATCAATGGGCAATGTGCTGAGCCTGACACCCTCATTAATCACGACCTGCGAGGATATCGATTTTGCGCTGAAAGTGATCGATGAATCTTTGTGCGAGACCGAGCGTGAACTGGGCTATGCCTGACCCTGTACCGAACCGATTGAATACAGCAGGATTAAATAATTGAATGGCGTATCTTCGCCGAAACCCACTCGCTGACAATCACAGTTGCGAGGATAACCAGCAGGATCACCGAGACCTGAGTCCAGGTCAGGGTGGAAATTGAAGCGTCCAGTTGCAGGCCGATGCCGCCAGCGCCGACCAGTCCAAGGACTGTCGACTCGCGAATATTGATATCCCAGCGAAATACAGAGATGCCGGCAAATGCGGGCATTATTTGTGGCACAATGCCATATATCAGCTGTTGGCCACGCGAAGCGCCGGTGGCAATTACGGCTTCTTCCTGGTTGGTGTCGATTTCTTCGATCGCTTCGTAGAGTAGCTTGGCACAAAAACCGATCGAACGCAGACCGATAGCAACCACTCCGGCCAGCACGCCGGGTCCAATCAGGGTAACCAGCATCAATGCCCAGATCAGGGAATTGATCGAACGTGAAGAAACAATGATAAATAACGCCACCGGTCGGACAAATTTGGCGCTAGGGGTCGTATTTCGCGCGGCTAAAAAAGCTACCGGCACCGCGATAATAATCGCGATGACAGTTCCCAGCGTGGCTATGCTTATGGTATCCCAGATTGGGGCCCAGAGCGTGTCCATGTAAGACCATTTTGGCGGCACCATGCGGCTTGCCATATCCGCAGCCTGCTCCGGCGCGTCACTGACAAATTCCCAGATTGTTTTATCGGAAATCAATTGCCAGCAATAACTGAATATGGCGACGCCGATCAACCAGCCAAACCAGACCGCGAATTGTTTTCGGTTGGTACGTCGTTGCCAGACCCTGGTATCCGCAAGCTGTTTAACCGGCATTACTGTACCCACCTGCGGATATAGCCTGAGCTGTATTCCAGTACCATGACTATGCTGATAATGATCAGCAGGATTGCTGCTGCAGAATCGAATTCGTAGCGATCGAAAGAGGTAAGCAGGGTTGCGCCAATACCACCGCCACCAACGATACCGACCACCGAGGACTCGCGAAAGTTGATGTCCAGCCGATATATCCCCAGACCGATCATGCGCGGCATCACCTGGGGTTGAATCGAATAGTTAAGCCATTGTAGCCAGCCGGCACCGACCGCTTTGACCGCTTCCGCCTGAACCGGATCCATCGCCTCGATATCTTCGGCCAATAGCTTGCCATAAAATCCTATAGTGCCGACGCTGAGCGCAAGAAACCCGGCGAAGGGGCCGAAGCCAAATAGTTTGACAAAAAATATCGCCAGTATGATTTCCGGGAAGGTCCGCGAAATGGCCAGAATCCCCCGGCAGGCATAGTAAACTGGTTTGTATGCAAGGTTACGCGCGGCACCGAGACCAACCGGTATCGACAGGATAATGCCGACCACGGTTGATGTCACCGCCATCCATATGCTTTCGAGGATGCCATCGACGATCGAGTCCCAGCGCGAGGTAAAATCGGGCGGGAAGAATGCCATTATAAACCGTTTGCTGCGCAAAGTGCCCTCGGCGACTCGTCCCCAGTTAACTTCCATCGTGCCAAAGGCAAGACTGAGATAAATCGCGATGCCTATCCACAATGCCCAGCGCCATGCCGGACTTTTGATTGCCGGTGGCCGTTTCCAGGTTCTTATGGTGGATGACTGATTCAAAACACAGATTTTAATTCAATAGGTATCAGGCTAGGATTCGACGTCGACTGATTCATCATCGCCATCGCCTTTCGGCTTCTCGATGGTTGCTTCCCAGTCTTCTTCACCATATATTTTTGTCAGTACATCCGGTGTTAAACCATCAGGAGGACCATCGTATACAATTTCTCCGAGTTGCAGGCCGACGATGCGCCGTGAAAACATCTGCGCCAGCAAAACGTCGTGTATGTTGATAATCGCGGCCAGTTGCCTTTCTTCACATAACTCGCAAATCAGGCGCATGATCTGTCGCGAGGTTTTCGGATCGAGGCTAGCGGTAGGCTCGTCGACCAGTAGTAAACTTGGGTTCTGAATGAGTGCCCGGCAAATGCCGACTCGCTGGCGCTGACCACCAGACAATTCGTCAGCGCGCTTATCGACCATATCATCCAGGCCAACCCTTTCCAGCAGGTGAAAGGCTGCATCGATGTCTGACTGCGGAAACTTGCGCATGAAGCTGCGCCAGAACCCGACATAGCCGAGGCGTCCCGAGAGTACGTTTTCCATCACGCTGAGCCGCTCAACCAGCGCATATTCCTGAAAAATCATGCCCATACGGCATCGTGCTTTACGTAGTTCCGATGACCCCAACTGGGTTAACTCAAGATCATCCAGATATATCTTTCCGGATGTCGGCTGCACCAGTCGATTGACACAACGAATCAGCGTGCTCTTTCCAGCGCCGGAAGGCCCGATCAGCGCCAGTACCTGCCCCCTGGGAACTTCCAGATTGACATGCTTGATCGCCACGTCGCCAGTCTTGTACTGCATCACCAAGTCTTCGATTCGGAGCATTCAGGTATACCTTTCGGGGAACTATGACAGGAATGTTTCTATCAACGCCAATTAACACTGAACCACGAGAATATCTCGAGGTTCAGTGTTTGTACGTAGATTGTTATAGAGCTTTACTTACAGGCGTATTCGATGCCGTTGGCGGCGTCGATCTGGCGGATCACGCTCCAATCTGATTTGTGATGAATAGACACAAACCGGCCTTCTTTTTTAAATTCCTTCTGCAGATCCGAACCTTCCCACTTGAAGGTAAAAAACGCCTGCTTTATCTTAGCGGAGACTTCAGGATGCAGATTGTAAACATGGCCGTATCCCGTGGTTGGGAAGGTAGCAGATTTATATATCGTGACTATCTGGGAGCGATCTACCACCCCGCGATCAAACATCCGATTCATGATCGAGTTAGCTATCGTCGCGACCTCGTAGTCTTTATTGGCGATTCCGAGGACTGAATTGTCGTGCTTGCCAGAAAATACAGTTTTGTAATCGACATCTTTAACCAGTCCGAATTCGGATTTTAGCAGTGCCGTAGGCGCCTTATTGCCCGAGTTGGAGGTTGGTGAAGTAAATGTCAGGGTCCGCCCCCTGATATCTGCAGGCGATTTTATGTCGCTACCTGCGGGCACAATAATTTCCATTTCATAACCGTAGGAACCATCCGTCGAAGCCATCATCGCAAATGGCACCAGGCCGGCACATGAGACTGCTACTGGATTACCGCCGGTATTAACGCCAGCAATATGCAGGCGTCCGGAACGCATTGCTTCGTACTGTGCCGCGTAAGACTGAACCGGGAAAAACACTACCTTCTTGCCGGTCACCTTGGCGATATGGTCGACGAAACCATCCCAGACCTTGGCGTATAACGCAGGATCTTCTACCGGGGTATAGGAAAATATGATCGTATCGGGATTGATCCAGTCAGCTGGATCTAGTGGCAGATCGGCAACCAGGTCTCCATCGCGGTCACAATACTGTTTGTCGAGTGTGCCTCGATAGCAATGCTCAGCGGCCAGTAAGCTGGTGGAAAAACCTATAACAAACAGTAACCCGACCAACCTGGTAAATAACGATATATGATTTTTCATTTATTCTCCTCCTTATTTTTGGTTTAAGTATGGGAATGATTATTGTATTGCATCTTTTTTTATTCTGATGCTTGCTCCCAGCGGGCATTATTACTGTTCAATCCTGTGCTTGCAACTACTATAGCAAGCTTAGATAACATGGTACGAGCTATTATAATCAGGGTTTAAAGCGGCACGTCGAATAATAGAGAGCATATATCAATACAGTATCCGTGAAGCCGGTTAAGGGAATTAGCGATTAACGAAAACTATGATGCCTTGCTGGTAGACGCCTGGGGGTATTACACGATGGTGTGAACTGCTACGCGGGCGTAAAACAGTGTCCGCAACACCTGTCAAGGCTGGATAAACCGGTGATCGTGCTATCCAATGCGGCGCGACGACATGACGCTATAGAGCGTGAACTACTCCGGGTAGGAATTACCCCCAGCTATTTTTGCCAGTCATTTTTCTGGTAGTTTAAATCAACAGGACAATCTTTGAATCATCTTTTAACTCTTGAGCAACTTGCCAATCGCTATTTAATCATGCGTCATGGGCAAAGCCTGGCTAATCTCCAACAGGTAATAGTTAGTCACCCGCAAAATGGTGTCGATGCCTATGGCCTGAGTGAGCAGGGGATGATGCAGGTGCGGGAGTCGGTGCAATCCTGTCCCCGGCTCGACTCGAGTCTGTTGATCGTCAGTTCAGACTTCAAGCGCACACGGGAGTCTGCTGAGATCGCTCGTGAATTGCTTGGATGTACCAATTCACTGCTTTTTGATCAGCGCTTGCGTGAGCGTAATTTCGGCGAGTGGGAATTAACCCCTGATAGTGCTTACCCGCTAGTCTGGGCCGGAGATGAAATCAACCCGGACAATGACGAAAAAGGCGTTGAAAGCCCTAACCAGGTGATGCAGCGGGTTACCGCTCTGGTCTGCGAGTACGAAGAAAAAATCTCCGGTGTGACAATGCTGCTGGTATCACACGGTGACGCATTACAAATACTGCAAACCGCCTTTTCGAAGCAGTGTGCCTCGGAACATCGTCGCCAACTGCCTCTTGAAACTGCAGAAATCAGAGAGCTAAGCCTGGGTTAAAATTCTCATCCGCGTAGAATTTTTCTGTGAACCGATTTGGGGTGCGTGCGGGCGCGGAGCTTCGTCAGGCCTGGCATTAGTCTATCCCAACTTGATTGCCGCCATCCCCTAAGGGGTATTGCCTGGAACCATACCTGTCAAGCAATATAACGGTAATCAAGGGGGCTAAGGTGAGTATCAGTAGAAGAGAATTTGTTCGTTTAATGGGGTTGGCCGGAGCAGCAGGGTTGCTCCCGCGCTCGGCATTTTCACAACGAAAAGCACCGTCTGATTTCTACGAAATACCGGCATTTGGTAATGCCCGTATCCTTCATTTCACCGATTGCCATGCACAGCTATTGCCGATTTATTTTCGCGAACCGAGTGTTAATCTGGGATTCGGAAATGCCTATGGCAAGGCCCCGCACCTGGTAGGTAAACATTTACTCGATCGATTTGAATTTACCGAAGATGGAATCGAGGCGCATGCCTTTACCTATTTGAACTTCGAAGATTCGGCTAAACTTTATGGAAAGGTTGGAGGATTCGCACACCTTGCCACGCTGGTGAAAAAAATGCGTGCCGAATACGGTCAAGGCCGCTCGCTGCTGCTCGATGGCGGTGATACCTGGCAGGGTTCCGGCACGTCTTACTGGACCCGGGGGCGGGATATGGTGGGTGCCTGCAATTTGCTTGGTGTCGAACTGATGACCGGGCACTGGGAATTTACCTACCAGGACAAGGAAGTACTCGATAATGCTGCTGCTTTTAACGGCGAATTTATCAGCCAGAATTGCAAGGTAAAAGAGGACTCACAATTCGATTATGAATTAGCCGATATCGGTGATTTTAACGAAGATACCGGTCACGTATTCAAGCCTTATGTAATCCGCCAATTGGGGGATTTGCGATTCGCCGTGATCGGTCAGTCATTTCCCTATACCCCGATTGCCAACCCGCAACGATTTATGCCTGACTGGACCTTTGGCATCAACGAAGACGATATGCAGGAGATGGTTGATCGGGTGCGCGATGTTGAAAAACCTGACTCGGTCATCTTGCTTTCACACAATGGCATGGACGTTGATTTGAAAATGGCCTCAAGGGTTCGCGGTATAGACGCCATTTTTGGTGGTCATACGCACGATGGTGTACCGGGCGCAATTAGTATTGACAACTCAGGTGGCATAACGCTGGTCACCAATGCGGGTTCAAATGGTAAATTTCTGGGCGTAATGGATTTCGATATCAAGGGCAAAAAAGTCAGGAATTACCACTATCGCCTATTACCTGTTTTTTCAAATTTACTCGAAGCCGATAGCGAGATGCAGTCTTATATAGATACGGTTCGCAAGCCCTATATGAACCAGTTGAATGAAAAACTAGCCATTGCCGACGGCACCCTGTATCGGCGTGGCAACTTTAACGGTACCTTCGATCAAATAATCTGCGACGCACTTCGCGCGGTTGGTAACGCGCAGATTTCATTATCACCGGGCTTTCGTTGGGGTACCACAGTGTTGTCACATCAGGATATCACCATGGAGCATGTGCTCGATCAGACCAGTATTACCTACCCCGAAACCTATGTACGCGATATGTCGGGTGAAGATTTGAAACTTATTCTGGAGGATGTTGCAGATAACCTTTTTAATCCAGATCCCTACTATCAGCAAGGTGGTGATATGGTACGCCTTGGTGGCCTTGACTACGTGATTGACCCGTTGGGCAAGGTAGGCGAACGCATTTCTTCGATGCAGCTGGATAACGGGGTGGCGATCGAGGCCAGTAAAAAATATAAGGTAGCTGGCTGGGCTACAGTCGGTTCCCAATCGCTCGGTGCCCCAATTTGGGATGTGGTAGCCGAGTATTTACGTAGCCAGAAGGTAGCGATGCTAAGTAAGATTAATACGCCAAAACTCAAAAATATCAGCGGTAACCCGGGTTACGCCTAAACAAATAAATTAGATGTCTATTCTGTCGGTGCCTGACCCTTGGACTTGTAATAATGTTCTATATACATGACAGCCGCCTCAACCCGGGAGTGGAGTTCAAGTTTTCTGAGCACTGCCTTTACGTGTAGTTTGACTGTGCCATCCGAAATTCCCAAATTACGAGCGATCAGCTTGTTACCCTGACCGTCGGCTATCAATTTTAGTATTTCGCTCTCTCGCGGGGTCAGCTCACTAAACGGACCCTGTTTTTCAGTCGTAGTCGTATCACCCTGGATGAAGCGCACCAGCACCGACGTCAAATGAGTAGCTACCACGGTTTTACCACCGTCGATGTCACGCAGTGCTGTCACCAGAGCATCGGGTTCCATGTCTTTGAGCAGGTAACCACTGGCACCATTTTTCAGTGCGTCGAGTAGATCCTGTTCGTTTGAGCTGGTAGTCAGTATCACTATCGGCATGGTCAGCTCATCTTTTCTCAATTGGATCAATACGCTGAGGCCGTCGATGATAGGCATGCGCATATCGAGTAAAATAACATCCGGGCTTAATTCTTTGGCCAACTTCAAGCCCTCATTGCCATCGCCGACTGCCGCCACTACGTCAATATTTCTCCTTTGTAACAGGCTTTGCAGTCCTTCGCGGAATAACCGGTGGTCGTCGATAATCAGTATCTTTAGATTCATTGGCCTGGTCCTTGCTGCAGGGAATACATTTGTGTATCAGTTTTTAGCTGGCTATCTGGAATCCCGTTTTCTGCCAGATACGATCCTATCTGGGCTGTTATACCCTGTCCTGCACAGAGGTAATAGTCCAGCGCCAGCGGGTTATCGTGGTTTGAGCGCAAATCCGCAATAAATGCCTCCATCCAGTGGTTATTGCCATCATCGTTAATCCGGGTGTAGTAGAAATTGTCGAGCGCATCGTTCCATGATCGGCATAAATTATGTAAATAGTGTCCGTCATTACCACTGGCAATCCAGTATAAATGGATGTTCTCGGCAGAATCCAGTGCCATTGCATGTTCGATCAACCCTTTTACCGGCGCAAAACCGTTGTCCTGCGCTATGAAGACCAGGGAATTTGGTGAATTCTCATTTAACGTGAAACTGCCAATGGGTCCGCGTAGTCTGATGGTGTCGTTAACCCTGGCATCGTTGTTCAGATGGTTGGCGACTGGATCATCGGAATTATTGGTTATATGAAACTGCAAATTCATATCGTCACAGGGACAGCTTGCTATCGAATAATTACCTGAACCGATATCGTCGAATGACAATTGCGCCTGTTGCCCAGCGAGAAATCGCAATCGTTTGGTGCGGGGTGTTTTAGCGCTGACGATTATTACCTCGTCGTTAGGATGGTCGATTTTCTTGATCCGGACTGGAATTTGTTGCTCGGGTATATCGTATACCCCTTCAGCCTCTTCAGCTTCAATAGTGACGTCGGTCACCGCTGTATTACAGCAGGACAAAATGTATCCAAGGCTCTTCTCTGCCTCGGTCAATACATAATCGTGTTGGCGCATTTTTTTAACTTCGCCGGATATCACGCGCGCTTTGCAAAGCCCGCATATTCCGTTACTGCAGCCGTAATTGAGGGCCAGGCCACCGCGCAGCCCGGCTTCAAGAATGGTATCTTGCCCCCTCAATAAAAAACTCATGTCCACTGGGCAAGACAGTCACCTGGGCTGTCATGAGTGGTAAAAAAACGTCATGGCCCAGGGGTTTCCCGCTTTGTGTATCATTTTTTTCCCAATCAAGGATCGCATTCTTACACCACTGATAAAACGAAAGTAATGCTGCGCTTTCCTGCTCTTGTGTTGTGCCATCATCATTCAATGCTTTAACCCTGGATTTCAGGGCAGCAATAATATTGCCAGCATTTCGCTATTTGCGATGCACCGACTAGAGATTTTATGGATCATTACTGTTTAGTGTTGGCTGGTGTCGGGATAGGCAAACTGCAAGGTGATTCGGGTACCGTCACCTGGCTCACTATCGATAGTGATCTCCCCGTTAATTTGTGCGGCTCTATCACGGAGAATACTCAAACCGAGGTGTTGGCCGCCAACTGGCTCAATTTTAGTTTCATCAAATCCGATACCATCGTCTTCTATCAGTATGTAGTGTTCACCACCTGCCCTGAGGGCGCGCAGGAGTATCCTAACACTGCCAGCCTGGCTGTGTTTGCGGATATTGGCCAGGCACTCTTGCACAATTCTTAAAACCTGTAACTCCATGCTTGCCGGCAGTTCCTCGGTAGTCCATTCATTTTGCAGGTATATCTTTATGTCAGTGTCCTGCTGTATTTGCCGGATCGATTCCTCAATCGAGGAAATGAGTCCGCGTTTGTTCATTGGAATCCTAAAGTGGGCAATAAGCTCTCGCAACTCATTGTTGGCCTGTTCGATAGTAAATTCGACACGTTCCAGTTGATCCCAAATGCCCGGTTCATCCCCGGAGTGAAAAATTTCATCAAGAATTCGTACCTGAATTCGTAAGCTTGCCATGGTTTGCGCCAGCGAATCGTGCAATTCATGGGACAAACGTGTGCGCTCCTGTAGAAGCAGTAACTGGCTTTCATCTTCGTCCAGTCGGTATCTGTCCAGGGCAGTACCCAGATGTTGGCCAATGCTGAGCAATAGTTCGTTGTAATTATCAAGATCGGTATTTTCTGATTGTGAGAAAAACAAATTGATTACACCCGAGTGATTATCACGGTATATCACCGGCACCGTAACCACCTGAAGCATTTCGTCATCACCGGTTTCAGCTGGGTCCAGGATAATAATCGACGAGAGTTTTTCGGGTCCACGAAAACTCGCTTCCGAGTTCGCACGATACGGCAGCAGGTTATTCACATTGTCAAGAAACAGTCTATTGACGTCTCCATAGATGGCCACAACTTCGAGTTTACTACTATCAGTGATTTGACGAATCACCCCGGCGCGGGCGCGGAGGTTTTGACACAGTGAATCGAGCGATTTCTGAAATAACTCGTTGATATCTCTGGATAGGTTAATGCTTGATGCAACGTCGTATAATATGGCAAGAGATTGAGACTCCCTGGAAATATAATCGGTGTGTTTCTGCAGTTGTATCTCTGTCTCTCGCGACAGTTGATTGATCATATTGCCGAGCATATTAATATCGTTAGCGAGTTCATAAAAATCACTACGATGATCGACATTTACCCTGGCATCGAGGTTTACACCACGCATTAAATCGGCCCATTTGCACAGGCGTAACAACGGATCGAGCAGTACCCTCCAGACTGTGAAAGCAAGTATAACCACCAGAACAATAGCCGCCGCGGAAAACCAGGGTATGTATGCCGACAGGCTACCTGGTACGCCAGCAGGGAGGGCTGAAAACGAGATTGTTGCGATTAGCACTAACAGGACTAGTAATCCGACCAGCAACGAGATTATTCTAAACCGGCCGCTATTTAGCAGCCCTCGATTTCGCTGATCAAGCCTGTTGAACCAGGCGTTGAAAAAGCCTGGTAGATAAACACCCTGTTTTTGACCGGACTCAATCATCAGTGGTACTGGTAAGGTCTATCATTCCCGCGAAAACGGCGGTTTGGCGTCCCGGAGTCCGATGAGGCAGGAAAACAATGATTCCTGAACTGCCATTTCCGCGGGAATAGCGAAAAGCTAACTTTGAATTTAATATAAGAACTTTTGACCTCAGTCATCCTGGATATTACTGCCGATTGCCTCCAATAAAAGCAATATACAGGCTAACAGATAGACGGCAAGGTTTTAGCGAACGGTTATTTCCGACCGGGAGCGGTGTAGGTCGGATCGTTGGGATTGAGAAAAATAAATTCCTGTTTACCAGGCTCCAGTTCCACGTAGTCAATAGTCATACCTTCGGCCAGGTCTTTGCTTTTTTCAGATACCACCATATTGATATTATCAATATTGACAAACACATCCCCCGGTAAGCGCTGTTCATCGAAACCCATCGCATAATGAAAGCTGCCGTCGTCCTGCTTTTTGATAGCGATTCGCAGTGGCACCGATGGCATATAGTTCTTCTCGGCAGAAATCAAAATTTGTTTAGCGGCTTCCGAGCTAAGCTTGATCATGGTCAGGATTATCTAGTTAGATTGAGCCAGCATTTTCTGGCCATTTTTATGGCCTGCCTTAATATCGCTGACAAATGACAGGAAGCGCTCGACCCAGGGTGTCGCGCGCGTATTGCGCAAGTGGCTATATGAAGCCATCGGGTTTTTATAAATCAGCCCATCGCTTTGATGATTGATGCCACTGCCACGCCTGACCGTATAGGCAAATTGTGTACTTTCGGCTAAGCCATCGATAGAAGAATAGTGAAACTCGTGTGCGTGGACTAGTGCGGTCGGATCATTACTGGATTCCCATGGAAAGACTCCGCTGATTTCCTCCAGTTTGACATAACCGCGACCACAGGATTTTTCATGCATCCTAGTGTCACCTGGAATGGCGCCGACCATATCAAATGTTTTACCCTGCCAATTCAAACTTCTCGACAGATACATCAGGCCACCGCATTCGGCGTAGGCAGGTAATCCATTTTCAATAGCGGCTTTAATCGAATTACGCAGTTTAATGTTGGCCTCTAATTCCGCCGCGTAGCGTTCAGGGAACCCACCACCAATAAATAGGCCGTCGATGAGCGGAAGTTCACTATCGGTCAGTGTATTGATTGGGACGATTTCGGCACCGGCCGTGCGCATCGCATCGAGATCACCCGGGTAGTAAAATCCAAAAGCCGGGTCCTGTGCGATTCCAATGGTTATTCCGTGAAAGCTAACGATATTATCAGGCTTTGAGACCAGTATTTTATTTTCAGGCGCCGTAGCGGCTATTTCGATGAGTCTGTCAAGGTCGATATGATCGTTTACCGCATCGGCAATGATACTGATTTTGTTATCGGATTGCGGTTCTTCATAGCCGGGAATCAAGCCTATGTGCTGTTCATCGATTGATATTGAGCTATCTTTGTCCAGTGCACCGAGAAAGGGTATGTCGGTATAGTGTTCTACCGCAGCACGCAATTTCGATTCGTGCCGACTGCCGCCGGTCATATTTGCGATAACCCCGGCAATATTGACATCGCTGTCAAAAACCTGGTAACCGATTAACAAGGGGCGATGCCGCGCATCGTACCGCGTGCATCGATCACCAGGATAACCGGCGCCTGCAGCGATTTGGCCAATGCGGCGTTGCTGTTACTGCCGTCCAGGTCCAGGCCGTCGTAGAGTCCCTTGTTACCCTCTATTATCGATATATCGGCAGACTGGTCACGTCGAGCGAAATCTTCAATGGTCTCTTCTCTACCAGCAGTAAAAAAATCGAGGTTATAACAGGGCCTACCGGCGGCCATTCCGAGCCAGATTGGATCGATGTAGTCGGGTCCTTTTTTAAAAGGCTGGACGACCAGGCCGCGCTTCGACAGGGCCGCACACAATCCGATAGAAACGGTCGTCTTACCGGAAGATTTATGAGCAGCGGAGATGAACAGGGAGGCCATTACAGGGTTCTATGACGATATCTCGGAAGCCTGATCGTCTGGCAGTATTTCAGGTGTAACAGGCAGTATTCGCATGATCATAAACACTATAATAATCGATGTTGCGAACCCTCCCAGTCCTAGCATTAATTCCCAGATACTGGGCATGTACTCGCCAATGACACCGTCATAGAAGCTACTGCTTACCTCGTATCCGGGAAAGATATTGAGTGGGTAAGCCTGTCCACCGATGATAATAACGTAGAGCTGGGCGAATGCGCCGACAATTACCAGGCAGCAGGCCAGCACCAGGGATATCCTGGATTGCTTAAGTGCAGGCAGATATATCAATAGCAAGGGCAGCAGGTTACCCGCCCCGATTTGAAACAACCAGAACAGGGCAGTATATATACCGCCTTCGACGAGTAAAAAATATTCGACCCCGTGATTTTGTGTGCCATAGAGTTTGGTGATGTGAAATAACAGCACAAAATAAAATATCGCAGCGGTAAATATCCCGAGTAGATTGCGCAGTCGTTGCAAATGGCAGTCGCCAAGCACACGCTTGTCCAGTTTGAAGCTGGCCATCAATAACAAGATAAAAACTGCCAGGCCAAAGGCAAACGACATAACGATGAACATCGGCGCCAGTAACGCCGTATCGTAGGCTTCCCT
>Ga0209987_10001086_pt1 | contig 14647 bp, 13 predicted proteins | sample N074metaG_FD_182134 | JGI IMG/M metagenome (GOLD analysis project Ga0209987, IMG submission 182134) | Deep subsurface microbial communities from Kermadec Trench to uncover new lineages of life (NeLLi) - N074 metaG (SPAdes) (version 2) | ecosystem: Environmental > Aquatic > Marine > Ocean trench... | reverse complement strand
GGGCTTCCTCGGGGCCGGTCGCGGCCGCGTCGAGGCGCAGCGGGCGCGTCGGGGCGTAGTGGCTGCTCAACATGCCGGGTGACTTGATCTCCGAATCCGCGTCCGCCTGGACGATGGGCCCGACCATGGCGTCGAGTTCCGCCGCCGCGACGCCGCCGGGGCGCAGCATCACCGGGTTCGCGCCGCTCAGATCGAGCACCGTCGACTCCAATCCGACCGGACAGGGGCCGCCGTCGAGGATCAGCGGCACCGCGCCGCCGAACGCCGCGGCGACGTGGTCCGCGGTGGTCGGGCTGAGGGCGCCGGAGGGATTGGCGCTGGGCGCGGCCAGGGGGCGCCCGGTCGCCGCCAGCAACCCATGCCCCACGGGATGGTCCGGGACCCGCACGGCGAGGGTTTCGAGCCCGGCGCTGCACAACAGCGAGACGCGGCAAGCGGCGGCGCGCGGCAGCACCAGGGATAACGGGCCCGGCCAGAATCGTGCCGCCACGGCCCGCGCGCGCTCGTCGAACACGACCTCGGCGGCCGCCTCGCCGGTGTCGGCGAAATGCACGATCAACGGATTGAAACGCGGCCGGCCCTTGGCTTCGAAAATCGCCGCCACGGCACGGTCGCTGGTGGCGTCGGCGCCCAGTCCATAAACCGTCTCGGTCGGGAACGCGACCAGCCCGCCGCCGCGCAAGATTCGCGCGGCCTCGGTATAGGCCGCCGCGTTGGGTTGGCGGATGCGGGGGTCGGTTGTGGTCATGTCACCGCTACGTGGCTTCGTGGCGGCGCAGTTTAATCACGGCCGCGTGTGACGCCAGCGTCGCGACAACAGATTCTGAAAATATGTCTGGGGTCCAAACTCTGGGGTCCAAACTCTGGGGTCCAAACAGCGCCAGGGGCCCCGTCTGCGGCGGCCCCTGGACTTGTTTTCGCTCTCTCTCGGAAGGTTCGATCCCATCCGCGGTCATGAGATCCACCTCGAGTCACCGCATTAGAACTGCGGCGGCTATACCGTCGCCGGTTAGACCGACCACGTACAAATATCTTGCGCCGACGCATTTTTACGGTCAAGCGGGAAGCGTCGAAAACGGTCCAAAAAGCACGAATCTTACCCGGCCCGGGCGCCGTGTTCGGGGGTAAAACGGAAACGTCTAATCGAGATTCGCCGCCGCGAGGAAAACGATCACATCCAACGGCGGCAGGTCGATGTCCTGTTGAGTCAGCATGGTGTGGATTTGGCCGCGATGGTGGGTCTGGTGATTGAACAGCGTAATCAGGATCCGATCGCAGCGGTTGGTGAAGCTGCCTTCGAGAGACATCGGGCGGTAGGTGATCGGGCGTTGCAATTCCTCGTCGCTCAGGCCTTCGACCAGTTCGATCAGCGCCGCGTCCTCGATTTTACGTGCCGCGCGCAGGGATTCGAAATCATCGTAGAGAATCTGATCCAGGCTCCTGATGCCGTGATCCACGCCCTTGATGCGGCTGGTCCAGGTGAGGTCGACCACCAATAGGTGGTTCAAGGTATTGTGGATCGAGCCGAAGTAGGCCTTGCGGTCCTTCCGGTAGTCCGCGTCCGTCAGGCCGGCGATGCAATCGTAGACTCTCTCGTTGACCCAGGCGTTGAAGCGGGCCATGAGCGCGATGTTGTTCACGGGGTTCTCTCCTCCCATTCCGCGGCGCCGGCGCCGCGATTACGGCCGTCCACGTGCGATGAAGTGCGGATTCTCGAAGCCCGGTTTGCCATAGCCGAGCGGGCTGCCGTCATCGGCCCGGGTGACGCTGCCGCCGGCCGCCAGCAGCACCGCATGCCCGGCCGCGGTGTCCCACTCCATGGTGCGGCCGAAGCGCGGGTAGAGGTCGGCCGTGCCGCTGGCGACCAGGCAGAACTTGAGCGAGCTGCCGGCCGCCACCTGTTCCGCCACGTCGTAGTCGGCGAGGAAGCGGTCGAGGTCCCGGGCCACGCCGTGGCGGCGGCTGGCCACGACCACCAGGCCGTCTTCGGGTGGCCGGCGCGCCTCGATGCCCTTGGGTGGTTGATCGGCCTGGGAGAACGTGGCGCTGCCGGCGCCGGCGCCGGCCCAGGTCATGGCCATGGCCGGCGCGTGCACCACGCCGGCGATCGGCGCGCCGTCCTGGATGAGCGCGATGTTGACCGTGAACTCGTCGTTGCGCGCCAGGAACTCCTTGGTTCCGTCGAGGGGGTCGACCAGCCAGAACCGGTCGCCGGAAATATCGGGCCGGGCGCCCGCCGCCATGGCTTCCTCCGAGACCACCGGAATTTCCGGAGTCAGGGTTTCCAGCGCCTGCAGGATGAAGGTTTCGGCCGCCTCGTCGGCGTCGGTCACCGGCGAATCGTCGTCTTTGCTGCGCACCTCTATATCCCCGCCCTTGGCGTAGTGGGTCAGGATCACCTGGCCGGCGCGCTCGGCGATCGAGCGCAACGCCGCAATCAGATCTTCGTCGTCGATACCCTCGATGTCCCCGTCGATGTCCCCGTCGAGATCCCCGTCGAGATCCCCGTCGAGATCCCCGTCGAGATCCCCGTCGAGATCGTCGGGGTTAAGGTCACCCTCGCCGTTGCGTCCGTCCATCCGTTGGCCCTCTCCCACGCCGGGCGCCCGGGGGGCCTGGCCTCGCGCGCGATCATAGGCGAGCGCTCCAAGGGGTCAATCCGCGATCTGCCCGCGATCTGCCCGCGATCTGCCCGCGATCTCCGGCTTTACAATCTCCATGGGTCATTATTAACCCTCTTTCGCTATAGTTTTGGAGATCGGATGAGGAAGCCGCGAGGCGAGGTGATTGGCATGTCGAGCGAGGACGAGATGGCCGCACGCCGGGGGCACGGATCGGTTCCCGATTCGGGTTCCGGCCGTGTTCAGAGGCCGGACTACGAGGGCCGGGCCGGCGAGGTCGCCGGGATCGCCGTGACCAACGGATTGCTTGGCTTGGTCACGCTCGGGTTCTACCGCTTCTGGGGCAAGACGCGGCTGCGCCGCTACCTCTGGGGCCGGGTCGGCTTCGACGGCGACGCCTTCGAATATTCCGGCGCCGGGATGGAGCTTTTCGTCGGCTTCCTGGTCGCGATCGCCATTCTGATCCCCTTGGGCATTCTGGGCAGCGTCGTCGAGTTCGCCTTTCCCGCCGACCAGACGGTGCTCGCGGTGAGCGGCATCGTGCAGGGCCTGGCGATCGTTTTCCTGGTGCAGTTCGCGATCTACCGGGCCCGGCGCTACCGCTTGACTCGCACCCAATGGCGCGGCATCCGCGCCGGGCAGACGGGCTCGGCGGTGAGTTATGCCTTTATCCTGCTTTGGTGGTTTGTCGCGGTCGGATTGACCCTTGGCCTCGCTTACCCGGTGATGCGCGCGAGCATGCAGCGCTATCGCACGGAGAACACCTGGTTCGGCACCGAGCAATTCAGCTTCGTGGGCGGCGCGGGGCCGTTGTTCGGGCGCTGGTTGCTGGCCTGGCTGCTGCTGATCCCGACTCTGGGCTTGAGCTATGCCTGGTACCGGGCTGGAGAGTTCCGCTACTTCGCGGCCAGCACCCGTTACGCCGGCCTGACCTTCGGCTCGGAGTTGAGCACCGGCCGGGTGATCTGGATCTGGCTGCGTTACATGCTCGTGCTGGTCGCGATAATGGTTGCGGCCGGCGCGATCGCGAGCTTCATCATGCCGGGCTTTCTCTACGGGCTAAAGACACTGGGCGGCGGCGACCAGGAGGCGATTGTGGTCGTGATGGAGTCGTTGGGCTCGACCTTCTTGCTGCTCCTGTTCGCCATGATGTTCGTGGTTGGCATCGCGGTCGGCGTGGCGCGCCTGGCGCTTTTCGTCCATCCCATGCTGGGCGAGATTTGCCGCACGCTGACCATCGCGGGCGAAGCCGACTTCGACGCCATCCTGCAGAGCCAGCAGGCGCGCCCGGCGCGCGGCGAGGGTTTCGCCGACGTCCTCGATGTCGGCGCTATCTGATTCCGGTCACGCGGCGTGACCGCCTATCCCGGCAGTTTCAACGATGGCCGCAGTGCGGCACGTCGAGAAGTGGTCGTCCATCTCGACCTGAGCGGCCTGCGAATCCTGGATCGCGAGGGTCGCGAAATCGACCGTTGGCCCTACGACGAACTCCACCTGCTCGACGAAGACGCCTCCGGACGTGGGCTGCGCCTGAAACGCGGCGCGGCCGGGGTCGCGCGCCTGACCGTGCCCGACCGGCGGCTGCTCGACGCGCTCTCCCAGCACGCCCGGGCGCCCCAGGCCGCCCGGGCGGCGCGGCCTCGCATCGGCCTGGCGCGGGCGCTGGGGCTGGGGGTCATCGGGCTCGCGATCCTGGTCGCGGTGGTCTGGGTGGCACTGCCGCGCCTGGCCGGGTGGACCGCGGCGCAGATCCCGGTGTCCTGGGAAGAGGCGCTGGGCGATCGGGCCTTCGAAGAGTTGAGCGAGGTCTTCTCGGCGGTCCAGCGGGATGCGCCCAAGTTTTGCGAGACCGCGGCCGGCCGCGCCGCGCTCGACCGCTTGACCGCGCGCCTGGCGGGGGGCTTTTCTGGGCCCGCGGCCGCCCGGGCCGCCGCGCCCTACCGCTTCCGGGTCCACGTGCTCGACATCGAGATGGCGAATGCCTTTGCGTTGCCCGGCGGGCGGGTGGTGTTGTTCCGCGGCCTGATCGAGGACGCCGAAGATCCGGCCGAGGTGGCCGGCGTCCTGGCCCACGAGATCGGCCACGTGACCGCGCGCCACGGCACCCAGGCGATCCTGCGCAGCCTCGGTCTAGAGGTGCTGTTCGGACTGATGCTGGGCGAGCTCGGCGAGGGCCTGTTCGGCGGCATCGGCGCGAGCCTGCTGTCGCTATCCTATAGCCGCGAGGCGGAAGCCGAGGCCGACCGGGTCGCCCTCGTCCTGCTCGGCGAGACCGGAATCGGCACCGAGGGTCTGAGCGCGTTCTTCACCCGCCTGGCCGAGGGCGGCCCGGAGCTGCCCACCGCATTGCAACTGCTCTCCACCCACCCCAGCCACGAGGCCCGTGCCCGCCTCTTCGCGCGCGACAAGGGCGCAACCAACCCGGCCATGAGCGCGAGCGACTGGGCGGCGCTCAAGGAGATGTGCGGGGCGTAGGGGCGGGGGCACAACCGCCCCTTACTCGAAGGCCTCGTCCCAAGTGCCTTGGGTGGCGGCACGGGAGTATTCGGTGGCGCGGTTTTCGAAGAAGTTGGCGTGCTCGACGCCGTTCAGGATCGCGTCCAACCAGGGCAGCGGATTCTTTTCGGTCCGGTAGATCGGTTGCAGGCCAATCTGGGTCAGGCGCCGGTCGGCGATGTAGCGGATGTATCTTTTCACCTCCGGCGCCTCGAGCCCCTCGACTCCGCCCAACTCGAAGGCCAGGTCGATGAAGGCGTCCTCGTGGGTGACGATGGTCTCGCAAGCCTTGTAGAGATCGTGCTCGAATTGCTCGGTCCAGACCTCCGGGTTCTCGGCGATGAAGGTGCGGAACAGACGCACGATGGATTGCGTGTGCAGCGACTCGTCGCGCACCGACCAGGACACGATCTGGCCCATGCCCTTCATCTTGTTGAAGCGCGGGAAGTTGAGCAGAATCGCGAAGCTGGCGAACAGTTGCAGGCCCTCGGTGAAGGCGCCGAACACCGCCAGTGTCATGGCGATGTCCGCCTTGGTTTCGACGCCGAAGGACTGCATGTAGTCGTACTTGTCCTTCATCTCCTTGTAGCGCAGGAAGGCGGAGTACTCGGCCTCGGGCATGCCGACGGTGTCGAGCAGGTGCGAGTAGGCGGCGATATGCACCGTCTCCGTGTTGGAGAAGGCGGCCAGCATCATCTGCACCTCGGTCGGCTTGAAAACCCGCGCGTAGTGCTGCATGTAGCAATTGTTCACCTCGACGTCGGCCTGGGTGAAGAAGCGAAAGATTTGGCTCAGCAAGTTCTTCTCGCCCGGGGTCAGATTCCGCTGCCAATCCTTGACGTCGTCGGCCAACGGCACTTCCTCGGGCAGCCAGTGGATGCGCTGTTGCATCAACCAGGCATCGTAGGCCCAAGGGTAGCGAAACGGCTTGTAAACCTGATTGGCGTCGAGCAGCGACATGGCGGTCCTGATTGTTTATTGGGGCGTTGTGAGGCGGGTTCGGTATTGGCTCGAAAACGGGGCCGCGCCCTACGTGGGCCGCGGCCCCCCGGCAAGCTCGCCTATTGACAGGCGAGGCATTCGTCGTAGTCGATCGGCTCACTCCCATTCGAAGTTCCGTTCGCCCCGTTCGGGTGCTCGGCGCCGTTGATGCTTCCCAAGTGCGGGATGGCGCCCGCCGCGCCCGCCGCCCGGGCTGTCTCTTGGCCCACCTCCGCGCGCTGGATCGACTTGGAGCGGCAGTAGTAGAGGCTCTTCAAGCCCCTCTTCCAGGCCAGGAAATGGATCTGGTGCAGATCGCGCTTGTGCACGTCCGCCGCCAGGAACAGGTTGATCGACTGGGACTGGCAGACGAAGGGCGTGCGGTCGCCGCCCAACTCCACGATCCAGCGCTGATCGAGTTCGAAGGCGGTTTTGAACACGTCCTTTTCGTCCTGGCTGAGGAAATCCAGGTGCTGCACCGAGCCCTCGGTGACCGTGATCGAGGACCAGGTTTCCTCGTTGTCGCGGCCTTTCTCGGCGAGCAGTTCGGCCAGGTGCTTGTTGCGCACGTTGAACGAGCCCGACAGCGTCTTGTGGGTGAAGCTGTTGGCGGCGATCGGCTCGATGCCTGGCGAGGCGCCGCCGCAGATGATCGAGATCGAGGCCGTGGGCGCGATCGCCAGCTTGTTGGAGAAGCGTTCCATCACGCCGAATTCCTCGGCGTCCGGGCAGGGGCCACGTTCCTCGGCCAGCACCCGCGAGGCGGCGTCGGCGCCTTCGCGGATCTGTTTGAAGATGCGCCGGTTCCAGACCTTGGCCATGACGCTTTCCAGCGGAATGCGGTTGCGTTGCAAGAACGAGTGGAAACCCATCACGCCGAGGCCCACGGAGCGCTCGCGCTGGGCGGCATAGCGGGCGCGGGACATGGTATCGGGCGCGCGCGCGATGAAGTCGCTGAGCACGTTGTCGAGGAAGCGCATGACGTCCTCGATCAAACCCGGGTGATCGCGCCAGGCTTCGTAGGTCTCCAGGTTGAGCGACGACAGGCAGCACACCGCGGTACGCTCCATGTCGTGGTGGTCGAGGCCGGTCGGCAGGGTGATTTCGCTGCACAGGTTGGACATCTTGACGTTCAGGCCGGCCAGCTTGTGGTGCTCGGGGATCGCGCGGTTTACGTGATCGCCGAACAGGATGTAGGGCTCGCCGGTTTCGATGCGCGCGGTCAGAATGCGGATCCACAGATCGCGCGCCTTGATCTTGCGGATGATCGCGCCGTCCTTGGGGCTGGTGAGCGGCCACTCGGCGTCCGCCTCGACCGCGCGCATGAAGGCGTCGGGCACCACCACGCCGTGATGCAAATTCGGCGCCTTGCGGTTGGGATCGCCGCCGGTCGGCCGGCGGATTTCGATGAACTCCTCGATCTCCGGGTGCGAGACCGGCATGTAGCAGGCCGCCGAGCCGCGCCTGAGCGAGCCCTGACTGATCGCGAGGGTGAGGGAATCCATGACCCGGATGAAGGGGATCACGCCCGAGGTCTTGCCGTTGTGCCCGACCCGCTCGCCGATCGAGCGCAGGTTGCCCCAATAGCTGCCGATGCCACCGCCGCGCGCGGCCAGCCAGACGTTCTCGTTCCACAAGCCCAAAATGCCGTCGAGCGAATCGTCGGCCTCGTTGAGAAAGCAGGAGATCGGCAGCCCGCGCGTGGTGCCGCCGTTGGACAACACCGGAGTCGCGGGCATGAACCAAAGCCGCGAGATGTAGTCGTAGAGCCGCTGGGCGTGGGCGGTATCGTCGGCGAAATGGGCCGCGACCCGGGCGAACAGGTCCTGGAAGCTCTCGCCGTTCATCAGGTAGCGGTCCGACAGCGTCAACTTGCCGAATTCGGTCAGCAGATCGTCGCGCGTGCGGTCGATGCGGACCGTGATGCCCCGTTCGTTTTGGAAAACATCTCGAATTTGCCCGTTGCTCAGGACCGCTTCGGGCGAATTCTCGGATTCCGCGCTATTCGGGGCGGCGCCATTCGGGTTCGCGCCGTTCGGGGTTTCGCGAATCGGGGCCGGACCATTTGCGGCCGCCCGCGCCGCGACGGCATCCTTATCCACAGGACCGGCGTCATCCACAGGACCAGCGTCCGGCGTAACCCCTTCGAATTCCCAGAGACTTCCCGTAGCTCATGCCCCCCCCCCCCCGGCTTGTCCACAGCTGTGGACCGAACAACATGTGGAAAACCACAAGATATTGCGCCCGCTTTCCGCCAACATACCACAAATAGTGCCACTGTCGACCAGAACATAACAAGAACATCAACAGCTTAGCGGAGCGCTCGAGAAGTGGCAACGGAATCTAAGGGGTGACCCGCGGCGGTGGCCGAGTCGTGCCGCTGTTTTTTTATTTGTGGCCGGCGAGGCGGGTCCATCGGCCGGCGCCGGTGCCGGATCGGGGACGGACTCCTCGCCGGGGCTCCGCCATGCTATTTTCGCCGATCGGAGCATTCGGTCACCCGGGAATTGCCGACGAGGTAAAATATGCAGGACGTCGATACGCTGGCCGAGGACCCATCCGCCCGGGCACATGAGGGGTACCGGCTATTCTTGGAGTCCGAACCGCGCCGGATCCGCGCGGAGTTTCGGGGCGAAACCATCGCCGACAGCAACGCCGTATTGGTGATGCACGAAACCCGTCTGGCCCCGGTGTTTTATTTTCCGCGCGCCGACGTGCGCATGGATTTTTTGGCCAAGAGCGATCGCACCACCCATTGCCCGTTCAAGGGAAACGCGTCCTATTGGGCGATCCAAGTCGGCGCGCATTCGGTGGCGGACGCGGCCTGGAGCTACGAGACGCCCTATGACGAGTCGTCCAGCGTCGAGAAGTATATCGCTTTCGATTGGCAGGCGATCGACACCTGGTATACGGACGATACGGTGGTCGCCGAACAGCCGCACGACAAGACGGCGGCAAAAGACAATCCGTTGGTGAATTGGCTGGTGCGCGACGCCTGGAGGTCGAAGTCGTCCCGGGACTTGGTGATGCGGTTCTCGGACGCCATGATTTCGGCCGGGCTTCCCTTGTGGCGGATTCGGCTTCTCGTCCGCACGCTGAATCCATTGCTGTTCGCGCTTGTCTATACATGGCAGCGCGGCGCCGACGAGGTCACGAGTTTCGAGATTTCGCACGAGATCTTGCAAAGCGAGCAGTACCGCAACAGCCCGTTCGCATTGGTGATCAACGGCGAGGGCGGCGTGCGCCGGCGGTTGGAAGGGCCCAACGTGCGGTTGGATTTCCCGATCCTCGAGGATCTCGTCGCCGAGGGCGCCACCGACTACGTGGCCATGCCGCTTCGATTCTCGGATGGGCAGCTCAACATACTTACGCTTGTGTCGGATCGGCCGGGCGGGTTTTCCACCGAGGCGTTGGGCCAGATCTATGAGATCTTGCCGACGCTGAGCCGGCTGTTCGAATCCCACGCCCTGCGGCTCTCGTCCGCGACCTTGCTGCGCACCTATTTGGGCTCCGACGCCGGTCAGCGGGTTATGGACGGGCTGGTCAAACGCGGCGACGGCGAAGATATCCATGCCGCGATCTGGATCACCGACCTGCGGGAATCGACCGCGCTCGCCGCGTCGCTGTCGCGGGAGGATTATCTGTCTCTGCTCAACCGCTATTTTGACAGCGTGGCCGGTGCGGTGCTCGACCATGGCGGCGAGGTGCTGAAGTTCATCGGCGATTCGGTGCTGGCGATATTCGCCATCGACGATCCGGACCAGAAGGAGCCGGAAGCCTGCGCGCGCGCGTTGGCGGCGGCGGCCGAGGCGTCGCGGCAAATCGCGGCGGTCAACGAGGCGCGCGCGGCGGACGGCGCGCCGGCGCTGGGATTCGGCATCGGCCTGCATCGCGGCGATCTGACCTACGGGAATGTCGGGACGTCCAAGCGGCTCGATTTCACGGTGATCGGCTCGGCGGTCAATGAGGCGTCCCGCATCGAAAGCCTGTCGAAGACGCTCAACCGGCAGATTCTGATTTCGGCCGCGTTCCGTGAAAGTGTGCCGGACTCCCTGATATCCCTGGGCCACCACAGTTTGCGCGGCGTCACCGGAGAGCGCGAGATATTCGGACTGCCGGCGGCCTAGTCAATCGGGAACGCCTTCCTGCGCGCCACGCCCAAGCGCCTCGCCATCGCGCGCCTCAGCCACGAGGGCAACTCCTTCTCGCCGGTGCGCACCGGGCAGGCGGCGTTCGCACGCCGCGAATGGGTGGCAGGGGAGGCCGCGAGAGCAGGGTCCAGTGGGACTGAGGCGCGCCCCCTGCGCGCGCCGCGATCTCTGGGGAAATTTTTTGACACATGATGGTCGCTTGATTGGCGCTCATCTGTGGTGTAGGCGGGACGTTGTCAGCAACTGCGCTCGCACCAATCGCACCGAGTCTTGAGATGATCTGGGAATCAGCACCTTGGAAGAACGATCTGCTTCGCGATGCCGACATCATCGAGCGGTGGGCGAAGAAGCCAACGAGCACCAAAGGCCAGACCCTTCTTGAGAAAAAGATTTTTGTAGCTGCTTATGCGATGCGAAAGCTGGGTGAGGGAGGGAAGCTCAGTGACAGCTTAAAGACAACCGCCCTCAAAGTGCAGAGCTTTCCAAGAACGGACAGCACTCTGACACCGCTCAATTACCACCGGTTTGAGAAACACTTTGACCTTGCGGCGGCGCGGCCTGAATCGATGCGCGTCCGTGTTCTGCTCAATGAGATCATTCACAGTCGAATATTTGTTTTCTCTGTTGACGAAACCGAGACGACTATCGGCTTTCTTGTCTGCTCCGGGCGGAACATGAATGATCGGTTACTCTCCGTCCCGTTGCCGGATTTCATTAGCTTTATGAGGAGAGTGGGCAATAACTACCCTGCGGACGGCCGCACTTGGTTGGACAAGAACGGCAAGTGGCAGTCATGGCAAGAATGAGCGTCCTCTGCTCCCCCTCCACCTTTCGCTGTCACCGGGCCGGGCTGAGGGTATACGCGGGAACTGCGCCCGGTACGGTATCATATGCCCTGGCACAAATTTGTCGTGAATTCGAAGGAGCGGCACCAGAGCTACGTCAAGGCTTGCGAGGTGGTCTTGGCCGTTCCAGAGTTCAGCAACCGCTGTTATCTACCTGTCCATCCGGCATCGTGGTTCTGCACAGCGTCGCCCCCGTCATGTTCGCGCCATCCAGAGTAGCGCGTGTGAAGTCTGCGCGGGTCAGATCGGCGTCGGTCAGGTCAGCACCCGTCAGGTTCGCGCGCGTCAGGTTCGCGGTGGACAAGGACGCACCCTTCAGCAAGGCGCCGGACAACTGCGACCCGATCAGGTACGCGTCCCTCAACTTCGCTTCCGACAGGTTGGCGTTCGTCAGCTTCGCGCCCGACAGGTTCGCGTCCGACAGGTTCGCGCGAACCAAGATGGCGCTTGTCAGATCGGCATCTACTAGGTTCGCTTCGGTCAGGCTTGCGTCGGTAAAGTCCGCTTCCGCGAGGTCGCACGAATTGCACTCGGATGTTGACTTGGCACGCTCCACGTCGGCGGGGTCGAAGGCAGTGGCGGGTGACGTGCTCAGCAAAACAGCCAGCGCAGCGGTAGCAGTTAAGCGTGACATCCCTGTTCTCCCTTTTCGTTTGCGTACTACCAGGACGGTAGCACGAAGCGCGAACCGAGGCGAACAGCCTAATCCCGGTTAGATCAGGAGCACACTAGCAGAACGCCAAAGAAGCCCGGAGCATCTCCGAGCCTCCTTGAGCCTCCTTGAACTTCGCTGGACGCTACAGCGCAACCACGCTGGCGCTGGACGTTACGCCGCCCGAAGGTCGTCCCCCATACGCGCCACCGCCGCCATGGGCAGCACCGGGTCGCCCCCGACCCGCTCTAGGGCAGCAAGGACAACCTCGCGTTCCTCCGGCGTGGTCGGCGTGCGGCGCAGAAGTTCGAGGTCGATGTCCGTGCTGCGCTGGCATAGCGCGCGGTCTTGCAGATCGGTCAATGCTTCCTCGCTGCCGGGGGCTTCCATCGCTTCCTTGACCAGTCTCAGGTGCCGTCCGAGCGCGTATATGGTGAGGTCTTCCAGCGGGACTTGGAGTTCGCGCTGCACGGCGTCGATCTCGCGGGCCTCGACCTGCTCTGCGTGAAGGCCAAGAACCACTTCCGTGCCGCTTTCGCACATAGTTTCGCCCAAATGATCGACGCCGGTCCCCGGGACCGGCGGCGCTCGATCTTGCCAAGCTGCCGTTCCGCCACGTGCCGCCCACCCACCTGCCGCCTTACGGCGCTTGAGGTCGGGAAAGCGGCGGTGTTTGATGACCGCCGAAGGAGCCTGACCGGATCATGTGTGGACGCTACTCCCTGACGTCGCCGATGGAGGCGGTGCGGCGGCTGTTTGATTTTCCCGAGCGGCCCAACCTGGCGGTGCGGGTCAACATCGCGCCGAGCCAGGACGTGGCCGCCGTGCGTTTGGGAGAGGACGGCGCCGGCGAGCGCCATTTCGCCTGGCTGCGATGGGGTTTGATCCCGTCTTGGGCGTCACCTGGGGCCCCACCTGGGCCTAAGGAACCGGGCATTGGCAACCGCATGATCAACGCCCGCGCCGAGACCATCGCGGAGAAACCGGCCTTCCGCGCTGCGTTCCGCCGGCGCCGCTGCCTGATCCCGGCCGACGGCTTCTACGAGTGGAAGACCGAGCGGGGCCGCAAGCAGCCCTACCGAATCGCCTTGGAGGACGGCGCGCCCTTCGCCTTCGCCGGGCTTTGGGAACGCTGGGAGGGCTCCGGAGAGGCCGGCGCGGTGGAAAGCTGCACCATCGTCACCACCGAGGCCAACGCGCGGCTCAAGGCCATCCACCACCGCATGCCGGTGATCCTGGCGCCCGAGGCCTATGACGCCTGGCTCGACCCGGCGACCCCCGGCGCCGAAGCCCAGGCGCTGCTGCGCCCGGCGCCTTCGGAGTGGTTCACCGCCTACCGGGTGTCTCCGAAGATCAACAGTCCGGCCAATGACGATCCCGCTCTGATCGCGCCCCTCGACGAGGCCGATGAGGCGCCGGAACCTCCGGACCCGCAGCCGCAACTGCTCTGAATCCGGTGTTTTTGGTCGGTCGCCGCGAGACCGCGCGGCCCGGCGCCATAGTAATTTAACTGTATTCATTAATCATGATTTCTTGGAATTTCTGATTAAATAAAGTAAATATATTACGAATTCTGTGATAATTTTGGGACAAGGGGCTTTTTTATTGCTTTACGTTAGCTTTTCGTTAATATAAATCGGGATGAACGCGCCAGGCCGCCCCTGAGAAGGCGGTGGCGGCGGAGAGGTTTGTACACAGGAGGTGGACCGACATGTTGGAACGAAGCTGGATGCGCAGGATCGCGCTCGCGGCCGTGGCCGGTGGGGTTACGCTCGCGTTTGCGGCCGCGCCCGTTACGCCGGGTGGAGAATTCCCGGGCTTCGCGCCCAACGCGGCGCTCGCCAAGAGCGGCGGCGATAACGGCGCCGATCACAGCGGCGGCAAGGGCGGCGGCAAGGGTGGCAAGGGCGGCAAGGGCGCCACGAACTTGGTCGGCTCGGAGGGCGATAGCCACGGCAAGGGCCACACCGGCCGCGGCAACGGTCACCGCAAGGATGCGGTCAGCGGCGTGGACGCCGAGGGCTTCCAGCCGGCCAACCACGGTGAGCTGACCTCGATGCTCGGCAGCCTCAATGCCGCCCACGCCATCGCGAACGGAAATACGAACGACAACCTGAATTCCAGGATCGGGCAGGTCAGTGCCTATATGGAGGCATTCAATGACTATGCCGCAGGCGGTGCCACGACCGTCGGCGAGGTCGCGGACGCACTGCTTACGGCTTCGAACAAGGACCTCGAGGCGATGAATACCGACACCGTCGAAGGGGTGGTTGGCGGGGTAAACGACCTGCTCGGCGCAGTTGACGCGGAAAACGGCCTGCTCGGCGAAAATGTCGTCGACGATGAAATCAGCGAACGAGAGGTGGCCGAGGAGATTTCCCCGCCCCCGCCTCCCGGTCCGGCAGAGTAACGCCCGGCAGAGTAACGCCCGGGACCGCCGCGCGGACCGCGCGAGTTTCCGAAACCAATCACGTAGGCCGGCGGAGGCATCCCCTCCGCCGGTTTTTCCGTGCCCGAGGCCGTCGATGTAGTCCGGCGTTATCGCGGAATGGCACACCACTTTCCGCGCCGGTTGGGGTGGCCACGCCCGGGCGGGCCAAAACCACAAAGACAACACCGCCGCCGAACCGGTTTGGACACCAGCCCGGCGGCACCGGGCTTCACGAGGTTCGCGAAGCGCGCAGGGTCTTTCAAGTATTTTATTCAAAACTATCTATAATTACACAATAATATTCATGTAATCCTAAATATTATTGCCAATATCTTAAGTAATAAATGGAAATATGCATTGCGGGCGCTCAGCCCAGGGCAGTTCAACGCTCTCCACACAAGGTGAGTCCGAAATGTCACAGGGGCCGAGGAAAACACCGTGACGGCGAGATTTGGGATTCGAATCGCGGC
>Ga0209987_10001084_pt1 | contig 14662 bp, 11 predicted proteins | sample N074metaG_FD_182134 | JGI IMG/M metagenome (GOLD analysis project Ga0209987, IMG submission 182134) | Deep subsurface microbial communities from Kermadec Trench to uncover new lineages of life (NeLLi) - N074 metaG (SPAdes) (version 2) | ecosystem: Environmental > Aquatic > Marine > Ocean trench... | reverse complement strand
CCGTAAAGCTGCCTTTCTTATGGCCGAAGAACTCGCTCTCCATGAGTTCGGATGCGATTGCGCCACAATTGACTGCCAGAAAGGGCCCTTCGGCGCGCGGTCCGCTGTCGTGGATCAGTCTGGCCACCAACTCTTTTCCCGTGCCGGATTCGCCGGAAATGTGCACCGGCGCTTGCGATCGTGCGACTTTGCCGATCATGTCGCGAAGATCCTGCATGCGCCGGGAATCTCCGAGCAACTTCGATTCAGGTTGTTGCGGGGTGCCCAGGCGCAGCGCGTTGTCCACAATATTCCGCAAATTACCGAGGTCCAGCGGTTTGGAAATGAAGTCGAAGGCACCGAGCTTGAGCGCCTGCACAGCCGTTTCGACGTTGCCATGGGCAGTAATAACGGCTACAGGGACGCCGGGCGCGTTGATCTGCATCCATTCGATAAGTTCCAGGCCGTTACCGTCGGGCAGCCGCATATCCGTGAGACAGATATTGAACTTGTGCTTGCCCAGCAATGTCTTGGCGCTGGCGATATCGACGGCCGACTCCGTACGGATATCCATGCGTTCCAGCGTCAACGTCAGAAGTTCACAGATATCGGGTTCATCGTCGATTACCAGCGCTAATGGTCGATTCATTGTCTGTCCTGGATGTCCCAACGGTCGGGATCGGAAAATACGATGCGAAAGATGCTGCCGCCACTGGGGCGGTCAAGATAAATGAGCGTCGCCCGGTTGAGTTCGCACAGTTCCCTGGATATGTAGAGACCTAGTCCTGTGCCCCCCGAGCGTGCGGTAAAAAACGGTTCGAAAATCTTCTCGGCCATAGACTTGTCGACGCCCAGTCCGCAGTCAAGAACTTCCAGATAGGGCCGGTTGCGACTCTGCATGCGTCCAGCCCGCAACTCGACCATGATGCCACCGGTTTCGCTGGCGTATTTGACTGCGTTGTCGCAGAGGTTCCAGAGGACTTGCCGCAGATGGCCGCGGTCCATGCGGACTTCGATGTCGACGGGTACGTCTGTGATCGTAATTTCGCCTTCCTGCAGCTCAAGCGTGCGCACGAATTCGTCGGCGAAATCATCCAGCCAGTCCTTCAGTGACAGCCGTTCGGGCCGGCTCGAATCCCGGCGCGACAATTGCAGGACATTGTCAATGATATGACTAACCCGACTGGAATGGGTCTGGATGATCTCGGTCAGGCGAACGTCGTCCGCAGTCAATACCGGCGATTCGCCGAGCAACTGGGCCGCATGACTCATTGCTCCTACCGGATTGCGAATTTCATGCGCGATGCTTGCACTCAGACGGCCAAGCGACGCGAGTTTGGACTGCTGAACCCGGGCATTTATCAGGCTGACGTCCTCGAGGAAAATCAGAATGGGCCCTGCGCGGTGCCCGTGCTTGCCCAGCGGTGCAAGGTGAGCCGTTATGCGCGCATTGTCGTCTGCCGTTATCAGCGTGAACTCAGGGTGGGACGACTGCGACATGTCAGCGCGCCACGCAACGACGTATTCGGCGAGCGGTTCAAAGGCCGCCGCAAGCGGTGTGCCGGGCGCGAGTTCATCGTATCCCAGCAGTCCAATGGCAGAGCTGTTAATCAGCCGAACCTCGTTGCTCGCGTCTATCACCATAATGCTCTCGCGCAGGTGCTGGACGATGTACTCGTTGAGTTCGGAGAGGTTCTTGAGATCAACGCCAAATTTTCGGGCGAGGGCTTCGCTTGCCTGAATACTGCGGGCAAGCGGTTGCGCGGCTAACGAGATCGCGAAAATAATGCCACTTAGAATGCCAGCCGCAGGGTAATTTGCGGTCGACTGTACGCCCGCCAACTGTGCAAACGCCTGTTCGCCGAGAATCGCAAATGTGGCAACCGCAGCCAGAATAGCCGGGTACTGGGCCGGGACGACCAGGCTGCCGGCGCCAATAAACACGATCAGCAGGCCACCCAGACCACTGGAAATACCGCCACTGGCATGTGTCAGAATGACGATCGCAGTAATATCGACTACCATCTGTGTAACACCGAGGGCGCCGACGGGGACCCATCGCATACGCAACGAGACTGCCAGCAGGATTGCGAAAACGAGATAGCCTGCGGCGGTCGCCGAGAACAAAGCGGGATTGGAATCGCCGAAAAAACGCGGCTCCGGACCGGCAAAGAATAGCCCGAGGAGACTCAGCGATACCAGCAGGCGGACGATATTCAGTGTGGTGAGGACGCGCCAGGAGAGGTCTGGTTCAGCGACCGCTTTCTGCACCATTGCATCGCGACTATTGCGCAATGTCTGTTTCAGGGGAGTCTCCGTCTCGGCCAGATTCATCGGCGAATTGTAGACCGAATATGGACAAGGGTCGCGCCAACATTCAATATACGCCGTCTTTTTCGCGGTGAACGCCAAGAAATTCGCCTCGCTGGCACAACGACCAACAACTCGAAGACTAAATGACTGATGAATCTTCACGAATATCAAGCCAAGAAACTGTTTGCCGATTACGGCATTCCGGTGCCACGTGGAATTACGGCCGATTCGGCGCAAGCGGCGGTCAAGGCTGCCGAGGAACTCGGTGGCGACATCTGGGTGGTCAAGGCACAGGTACATGCAGGCGGCCGCGGCAAAGCCGGTGGCGTCAAACTCGCGCGCACGCTTGACGAAGTACGCGAATTCGCAGACGGGATGCTGGGCAGACAGCTGGTGACTCACCAGTCCGGTCCCGACGGTTTGCCAGTGAATATCGTCTATGTCGAAGAGGGCTCTGACATTGATCGTGAGCTTTATCTGAGTATGCTGCTTGACCGCGAGGTGAGTCGCATATCGTTCATCGCGTCGGCTGCCGGTGGAATGGACATCGAAAAGGTCGCCGCTGAAACTCCAGAGCTGATTTTCTCGATCACCATTTCACCTGACGTAGGATTGCAGGACTACCAGGCGCGGCAGCTGGCGTTCGGTCTCGAACTGGACAAGAACCAGGTGCGCCAGTTCGGCAGTCTCGTCAAGAAGCTGTACCAGTTGTATCTCGACACGGATGCCAGCCTTATCGAGGTCAATCCATTGATCACGACCAAGGCGGGCGATGTTATTGCGCTCGACGGCAAGATCAACATAGACGGCAACGCACTGTTCCGGCAGCCGAAAATTGCGGCATTGCGCGATGCGTCGCAGGAAGACGAAGCTGAGCGCGAGGCGGCTGAGCATGAATTAAGTTACGTATCGCTGGACGGCAATATAGCTTGCATGGTGAACGGTGCGGGTCTCGCGATGGCGACTATGGACCTGATCAAGCTGCACGGCGGCGAGCCTGCCAACTTCCTCGATGTTGGCGGTGGTGCGACGGCCGAGCGCGTCTCGGCTGCCTTCAAGCTAATCCTCTCGAATGAAAAGGTCGCGGCGATACTCGTCAACATATTTGGCGGCATCGTACGGTGCGACCTCATCGCGGAGGGCATTATCAGCGCGGTCAGGGAAGAGGGCGTCAACGTTCCGGTCGTTGTGCGCCTCGAAGGCACGAACGTAAACAAGGGGAGGGAGCTGCTCGCCAGCAGCGGGCTAGCCATCATTTCAGCTGACGATCTTACCGACGCTGCACAGAAAGTGGTTGCCTCGGCAGCCTGACGAGTAATTCTAATGAGTATTCTGGTCAACAAGAACAGCAAGATCGTCTGCCAGGGAATGACCGGAAATCAGGGGTCCTTTCACACCGAGCAGTGCATTGAATACGGTACGCAGGTTGTCGCTGGCGTTACGCCGGGGCGCGGCGGCCAGGAGCATCTGGGTGTGCCTGTCTATAACACGGTTCGCCAGGCAGTCGGCGCAACCGGCGCGAACGTCAGCATGATTTACGTGCCGCCGGCGTTCGCGGCGGATGCCATTCTGGAAGCGGCGGATGCCGGCGTCGAATTGATTGTCTGTATTACCGAAGGTATTCCGGTGAATGATATGGTCAAGGTGAAATCCGCTTTGCGAGATAACCATTGTCGCCTGATCGGTCCGAATTGCCCTGGCATCATCACGCCCGGCGAGTGCAAGATCGGCATCATGCCCGGATTCATCCACAAGCCGGGCCGTGTCGGCGTCATTTCGCGCTCCGGTACGCTGACTTATGAAGCCGTGTATCAGACGACGACCAATGGTCTTGGTCAGAGCACGTGCATTGGCATCGGCGGTGATCCGGTCCGCGGCATGAATTTCATCGACTGTCTCGAATTATTTGAGGCCGACCCCGACACCGATGGTGTCATCATGGTCGGTGAGATCGGTGGCACCGATGAGGAAGCAGCAGCCGAATTCATCAAGAGCAATGTCAGCAAACCGGTTGTTGCCTACATAGCAGGCGTTACGGCGCCGCCGGGCAAGCGTATGGGTCACGCCGGCGCGATCATAGCCGGTGGCAAGGGCAGTGCTGAAGACAAGTTCAAGGCATTGGACGCTGCCGGAGTTGCGACAGTACGGTCGCCGGCAGAACTCGGCTCGAAAATGCGGGAAATCATCAGTACCTAGCTGATCAAAGGGGCCGCAGCCAGCAATGGATCACACCGTCAAAATCGCGTTAGCCCAACTCGACCTTGCCGTCGGCGACATCGCCGGCAACACGAAAAAGATTATTGAAAACGCGAATCTTGCTCGAGATGAGCTGAACGCGGATTTAATCGTGTTTCCCGAGCTAGGCGTTTGCGGCTATCCGCCTGAAGATCTGCTGTTTCACGGCGGGTTTCGACGTAGCGTCGAAAACGCTATGGACGAGATTCGCAATCACGTCATTGGCATCACGGTACTGCTTGGATTTCCCGAATACGACGACGATCACATCTATAACGCTTGCGCCGTATTTGAGGACGGAAAAATTGTCGCTCATTACCGCAAGCAGATGCTGCCCAATTACAGCGTCTTCGACGAAGAGCGTTACTTTACGGCGGGCAGGGACGCGACGGTGTTCAAGATCAATGGCATTCGTATTGGCCTGAACATTTGCGAGGACATCTGGAAGGCGGGACCGATGCGCTCAAACCGCGCCGCGGGTGCCGAGTGCGTAATCGTGATCAATGGCTCTCCTTTTGAGGTGGCAAGCCAGGAGACGCGTGAAAACGAGGTGCGCAGCCGTATCGCTGAGGTGCAGATACCGGTTGTCTACATCAACATGGTCGGTGGTCAGGACGAGCTCGTGTTCGACGGCGGATCATTTGCGATGAATGCTGATGGCGACGTCTGTTTTCGAGCGCCAGCTTTCGATGAGGGACTGCATACTGTCATTCTGAAGGCCACTGCCGCAGGCGTCACTCCGGAATCGGGCGAGTGCGCCGCGATGTTGCAGACGGAGGCAAGTGTCTATCGAGCGCTGGTAACCGGAACTCGCGACTATGTGACCAAGCACGGTTTTCCGGGAGTAATCATTGGCCTGTCGGGCGGAATTGACTCGGCGCTGGTTGCAACTATTGCCTGTGACGCGATCGGGGCGGACCGGGTTCGAGCGGTGATGATGCCGTTTCGCTTTACCTCAACAATGAGCCAGGAAGACGCTGCGAAACAAGCGGCCACGCTGGGAATCGACTACGACGTCATAACCATTGAACCGATGTACGAGGCTACGATCGATCAGTTGCAAGCAGTTCTGGGTGATCGTGAGGCCGACGTCACGGAAGAGAATATCCAGGCACGGTGCCGTGGCCTGTTGCTGATGGCGATCTCCAACAAGACCGGGCGCATGCTGCTGACGACTGGTAACAAGAGTGAAACGGCCGTTGGTTATGCCACTCTATACGGTGATATGGCGGGTGGTTTCGCGCCGATCAAGGATTGCAGCAAGACATTGGTGTACAGGCTGGCGCACTATCGCAACACACTGGGCGAGGTGATTCCTGAGCGCGTGATCACGCGTGAGCCGACCGCGGAGCTCAGGGCCGACCAGAAGGACAGTGATTCGCTGCCGGGCTACGACATTCTGGACCCAATACTCGAGGCGTTCATAGAAGAAGACTTGTCGGTGGCTGAAATAGTGGATCGCGGCTTCGAACGTGACGTTGTTATTCGCATACTTGAGATGGTCAAACGCAATGAATACAAGCGCCGTCAAGCGCCGCCGGGCATTCGTATCAGTGGTCGGGCATTCGGCAGGGACTGGCGCTACCCGATCACCTCAGGCTACAAGCACCCGACCTAGTGGTCCAACAAGGTAGGTTTGATGGGTTCAGAGTCACCCGGATGATCCAAGACAAGGCGCAGTCCGCCGTGAATGGCGTGTCCTTTACAAGGGCTGCAACGCCGTATTGGATCATCCGGGTGACTCCCTTCGGGCGAGCTGCGAAGCGGTCGTACCCAGAGGGCATAACATCCGCGTTGTTGCGCCTCTTGACAAGGACGCGCCATTGCCAGCGAGGCGCGCTTAGCGGTCGGCCGCTTCGCATTCTCGCTGAATTCATCAAACCTACCTTGTTGGACCACTAGCCTTCGTCAGGAAAGTTCTTTTCCAGAACCCTGCGAGTATCCGAGGCAAGATCCGTCATTCCGAGTTTGTCGTAAGCCAGTGCCATGATCTCCAGCGACCGGGCATTGCCGCTGGCGCCGTTGTATTCCTCCAGCGCCGTCGTTGCGCGGTTCAATGCAGCAACATACGCGCCGCGGCGCAGATAATAATCTGCGATATGGTTTTCGTATTGCGCAAGGCGATCCTTGATGGCGACCATGCGTTGTTCTGCATCCGCTGCGTATTCGCTGGTCGGGTAGCGCTCGACCAGGCGCCGAAAAGTGATATAGGCGAGTTCGACTTCCTGTGGCGGCCGTTTTGTGGTGTCCCTGCGGAACCAGCGATCCATGAAGCCCGGTTCTTCCTCGAAATAGGCCAGTCCCTTGATATAGAGCGCATAGTCAACGCGCGCGTGAATCGGGTTTTCTCGGATGAATGTGTCGGCCGCTTCTACCGCTTGCTCACGTTGGCCGCCCATGTAATAGGCGTGCATGAGTTCGAGCTGGATTTGACGCGACAGGTCGCTAAACGGGAATCGAGCCTGGATCGCTTCGAAAATTTGAATGCCCCGTCGGTAGTTCTTTCGTGCGATGGCTTCTTGCGCCTTCTCATAAGCCTCCATGATGCCCTGAATTTCGGTCTGTATTTCGTCTTTGCCGGCGCATGCCAGCAAACTAGCGCACAGGAAAGCGATCAGAATTGTGCGAACCACGCGCGAAGGTGCCGGGTTATTGGATGACATAAATTGCATACTGTCGTTTTTGTGTGCTGTTGCCAGAAGCAGCCGGGCCGTTCAAGGCCGGCGAGTATACCGTAAACTAGGGCCAAGTCATGAGCGCCGAAAAACAAATAACGACGATCCCTGCCGAGCTGGCCGGATTGAGATTGGACAAGGCGCTGGCCAGAATGTTTCCCGAATATTCCAGGAGTCGCCTTAAGGAATGGTTGCTGGCCGGTGCAATAACGGTCGACGGGAATTCCTGGCGGCCCAGAGATGCCGTAGAGGGCGGTGAATCTGTTGCTCTCGAGCCACCGGCGGAGGTAAGCGTGCGTGCCGAGCCGGAGTCGATGGCACTGCAGGTTGCCCACGAGGACTCTGATCTGCTGGTGATAAACAAACCGGCGGGGCTCGTTGTTCACCCTGGCGCAGGCAATCCGGCAGGCACGCTCATGAACGGGCTCCTGCACCATGCGCCGGAGCTTGAGGAGATACCGCGTGCCGGAATCATTCATCGGCTGGATAAGGACACCAGCGGACTGCTTCTCGTCGCCAAGACATTGCAAGCTCATACCGCGCTGGTTCGCTTATTGGCAGATCGGGAAATATCTCGCCAGTACATTGCGGTATGCAATGGGGTGCTGACGGGCGGTGGCGTCATTCGGGAGCCGATATCGCGACACCCGACCGATCGCAAACGCATGAGCGTGCAACAAAAAGGCAAAGCGGCAGTCACTCATTACACCGTAAGGGAACGCTTTGCTGCCCATACCTGTGTCGATGTGAAACTGGAAACGGGCCGCACCCACCAGATTCGCGTGCATTTCGCGTATCGCCGCCATGCATTGGTCGGCGATCCGGTGTATGGCGGCAGGTTGGCGCTGCCGAAAGGGGCGTCGGAGGAATTGATTCAGACATTGCGACGCTTCAAACGCCAGGCATTGCACGCCACGAGGCTGGCGTTCGATCACCCGGCGACGGGCAAGCCCCTTGCACTGGAAGCGGCAGTTCCTGAGGACTTTCAGAATCTCATCGAAGTGCTGCGAGCGGATGCCCAAAGGGACCAGCAATGAGCGGCGAATGGCTACGCGCGGATTGGCCGGCACCCGGTAACATTATTGCCGGCACGACATTGCGAACGGGTGACATTGCTGCCGTGGGACTGCCAGGCAAGCCGTGTTGGCTCAATCAGCTGCACGGCACATGCGTTGTCGAGGCAGGTAATTTCGATGTGCCGCCTGGCGCAGATGCCGCCATCGGCAGCAAGCCGGGCGATGTCTGTGTCGTCAAGACCGCGGACTGCCTGCCCGTGCTGTTGTGTTCGTCAGACGGGAGTGAAGTCGGTATTGCGCATGCAGGATGGCGTGGCCTGGCGGCAGGCATCATCGAAAATACGGTTGCTGAGATGACGCATGATCCCGACGGTTTATTGGCGTGGTTGGGTCCGGCGATTTCCCAACCGTCGTTCGAAGTTGGCGACGAGGTGCGGGAGGCGTTCCTCGAACATGACCGTGCGGCGGCCGCGTGTTTTGTCAGCAACATCCGGGAACGCTGGCAGGCTGATTTGTACGCGCTGGCACGGCTGCGACTAAGGGCTGCAGGCGTTACTCAAGTGTACGGCGGTGGATTGTGTACTTATAGTGATGCAAGGCGCTTTTTCTCCTATCGGCGCGACGGTGCCACGGGGCGCATGGTGAGTTTCGTCGCGCGCCTTTCTTGAAAAACCCACTCTTGCCTCAATCTATTGGGCAGTTTGAGGAATCGGGGGCACCCAATGCGATTGGATAAACTCACAAGCAAATTTCAGCTCGCGCTGGCTGACGCGCAGTCGTTGGCGGTTGGCCAGGACCATCAGTTTATTGAACCGGCCCACGTCATGGTTGCACTACTGGATCAGCAGGGCGGCAGCGTTCGTGGCCTGCTGAGCAGGTCGGGCGTTAATGTGGACCTGCTGCGTTCGCAACTAGGTGACGTTATTGACAGGCTGCCGACAGTCGAGGGTACCGGCGGTGAGGTTCATATTGGCAACAAGTTGTCGAAGCTCTTCAATATCACTGACAAGCTCGCCCAGGAACGCGGGGATCAGTACATCGCAAGCGAACTGTTCGTGCTTGCGGCCATACAGGAAAAATCACCTCTTAAGGGCACCCTGGAGCAGGCGGGTGCTCAAAAAAGCGCAATCGAAATGGCGATCGACGATATTCGTGGCGGACAGCAGGTCAACGATCCCAATGCCGAAGACACGCGTCAGGCATTGGCCAAGTTCACTATCGATCTGACCCAACTCGCCGAGCAGGGCAAGCTCGATCCAATCATCGGTCGTGACGATGAAATTCGTCGCACGATTCAGATTCTGCAACGGCGCAGGAAAAACAATCCGGTACTCATTGGCGAGCCCGGCGTTGGAAAAACAGCGATTGTCGAAGGGCTCGCGCAGCGCATCGTCAACAACGAAGTACCCGATGGGCTGCGTGGCAAGCGCATCTTGTCACTTGACCTGGGTGCGTTGATTGCGGGCGCCAAGTTTCGCGGTGAATTCGAGGAGCGCCTCAAGGCGGTGCTCAATGACCTGGCGAAACAGGAAGGGCAAATCATCCTGTTCATCGACGAACTGCATACGATGGTCGGCGCCGGCAAAGCTGAAGGATCAATGGATGCCGGTAACATGCTCAAGCCGGCACTCGCGCGCGGTGAATTGCATTGCGTCGGCGCAACCACACTGAATGAGTATCGTCAATACGTAGAAAAAGACGCTGCTTTGGAGCGCCGTTTTCAGAAGGTGCTTGTTGAGGAGCCGACGGTTGCCGATACGATCGCAATACTTCGCGGTCTCAAGGAGCGCTATGAAGTGCATCACGGTGTTGAGATCACTGACCCCGCTATCGTTGCGGCCGCGACTCTATCGCACCGCTATATCAGCGATCGGCAATTGCCAGACAAGGCCATCGACCTGATTGATGAGGCAGCGTCGCGCATTCGTATTGAGATTGATTCGAAGCCGGAAGCAATGGATCGCCTGGAGCGACGCATAATCCAGCTCAAGATCGAACGCGAAGCACTGAAAAAAGAGTCCGATGACGCGTCTACGAAGCGCCGTAAGAATATCCAGTCGGAACTCGACGTTTTGGAGAAAGAATTTGCTGACCTTGAGGAGGTCTGGAATTCGGAAAAAGCGGCGATGCAAGGCACGGCCCAGATTAAGGAAGAGCTTGAGCGAGCTCGCGTCGAACTTGAGACGGCACATCGTGCGAATGATCTCGCACGCATGTCGGAGCTTCAGTACGGACGCATTCCCGAGCTTGAGAAAAAGCTTGAGCATGCGCTGCGAACTGAGAACACCGAATACACGTTGCTGCGCAATAACGTCACCGAAGATGAGGTGGCGGAAATCGTCTCGACGTGGACCGGCATTCCCGTAAGTAAAATGCTCGAAGGCGAAAAAGAAAAGTTGTTGCAGATGGAGTCTGTTGTGCAACAGCGTGTTGTTGGTCAGGATGAGGCCGTCACGGTAGTCGCCAATGCGATCCGCCGCTCGCGTGCCGGATTGTCTGATCCCAACCGACCAATAGGATCGTTCCTGTTTCTCGGGCCGACGGGTGTCGGCAAGACTGAATTGACCAAAGCACTGGCGAACTTCATGTTCGACACAGACGATGCGATGGTGCGGCTGGACATGTCCGAGTTCATGGAAAAACACTCGGTGGCGCGGTTGATCGGTGCACCGCCGGGATATGTCGGATATGAAGAAGGTGGCTACCTTACAGAAGCGGTTCGCCGGCGTCCGTACTCGGTGATTCTGCTGGACGAAATCGAGAAAGCGCATCCAGACGTGTTAAACGTGCTGTTGCAGGTGCTTGACGACGGCCGCCTGACCGACGGACATGGCCGCACGGTCGATTTCCGTAACACTGTAATTGTCATGACGTCGAACCTGGGTTCACAAGTCATTCAGGAGATGGCGGGCGAGGAAAACTATGACGCAATGAAGAGTGCGATTATGGATGTCGTCGGCAGCCACTTCCGACCGGAATTCGTCAATCGTATCGACGATCTTGTGGTCTTTCATCCGCTGGGTCGCGAACATATTCGCAAAATTGTGGACATCCAGCTGAGCTACCTGCAGGCGCGGCTTGCCGAGCGTGATATTCGCATTCAGTTGTCCGATGCGGCGCGCGACAAGCTCGCCGATACGGGGTTTGATCCGGTGTATGGCGCGCGGCCACTCAAACGTGCCATTCAGCAGCATATTGAAAATCCGCTGGCTCAGGAGATTCTGCAGGGCAGCTTCAAGTCCGGTGACGTGATCACGGTGGGCGTCACAAATGACCGGCTCGATTTCCAGATCGCCGCCTGATATTGCATAGGGGATCATTGCGCGCTGGGACGCGCTCCTACGCTATACTCGCCGGTCTTCCGGCAGACTTTAGAATAGACGAGGTTTGTAATACATGCCGATCTACGGATACCTCTGCAAGAGCTGTGAACATTCGTTCGACGCTTTGCAGAAAATGAGCGACCCGGTGCTGGAAGACTGTCCGGAATGCGGTGAGTCTGGTCTGCGCAAGCTGTTGTCTGCGCCGAAATTTCGATTGAAAGGTAAAGGCTGGTACGAGACCGACTTCAAGACGGGAGATCAGCGCAATATTGCCGGGGATGCTGACGCGAAGGACTCCTCGAAGCCGAAAGACGGCGATACGAAGAGCACCGAAAAGTCGAAAGATGCGGATAAGCCTGCGAAAAAGGCCGACGCAAAGAAAAGTTCATCAGACAGCAAGGCCAAAACGGCTTGAGGTACCTGACTTGAAACTACTACGACGCTATCTCGTCGCGGGTATTCTGGTCTGGGTGCCGCTGGCCGTTACCTATCTGCTGCTGAGGTTTGCGGTCAATATCATGGACCGCACGCTATTGTTGATTCCCGAAAATTATCGGCCGGACGAATTGCTGGGATTTCACATACCGGGACTCGGCGTTATCCTGACGGTCGTTGTTCTTCTTCTGACCGGCCTGCTGGCGGCAAATTTTGTTGGTCGCGCCTTTGTCGGCGGTTGGGAAGCGATGATGGATCGCATTCCGTTTGTTCGCGCGATTTATTCCGCCGCGAAGAACTTTGCCGAGGTGGTTTTCTCGGATTCCAGCCAGTCATTCAAGAAAGTGCTGTTGATAGAGTATCCACGGAAGGGCGTCTATAGCCTGGCCTTTCAGACAGCGACGAGCCTTGGCGAGATAGCATCCCGGACTGGCGAGGAGGTCATCTGTTGTTTCATCCCGACCACGCCGAACCCTACGTCGGGTTTTATCCTCATGGTGCCGAAGAAGGACGTTATGGTGTTGGAAATGGAAGTTGACGAAGCACTCAAAATGATCATCTCACTCGGTGTTGTCGTGCCGACCTGGCGCAAGGATCAGACGGGCGAACTGCCGTTCAAACCGCTGGATGACATGCCGGATAAGACGGCTTGATAAGCGCGGCGGCAGCCCTTACCATTCCGCCTCTTTTTTCAGGGTATTGTCCGGATTTTAACGATGCGTAGCCATTATTGTGGAGAGGTCAACGAGTCTCTGACCGGCCGGGAGATAGAGGTTTGCGGATGGGTTCACCGCCGCCGCGATCACGGCGGAGTAATCTTCATCGATCTGCGAGATCGCGAAGGTCTGTTGCAGGTTGTTTTTGATCCCGATCGAGCAGAGATATTTGCCGCAGCGGAGCGCATTCGCTCCGAATACGTCCTGAAAGTTAAGGGCCTGGTGCGCCCGCGCCCGGACGGCACCGTGAACCCGAATATGCGCACCGGCCAGATAGAAGTGCTGGCGCATGAGCTGGAGATTCTTAACAAGGCCGAGACGCCACCTTTTCATCACGATGAGCAGGCGAACGAAGATATTCGCCTCAAGTACCGTTATCTCGATCTGCGCCGCGAAGAAATGCTGGGTAACCTGGTGTTGCGTCACAAGGTGACGATGGCGATGCGCAAATTCCTGGACAACAACGGTTTCATAGACGTTGAAACACCCATGCTGACGCGCGCAACACCAGAAGGTGCTCGCGATTACATCGTTCCCAGTCGTACCCATCCGGGCAAATTCTTTGCCTTGCCGCAGTCGCCACAGATCTTCAAGCAATTGCTGATGATGTCGGGGCTGGATCGTTATTATCAGATCGTGCGTTGTTTTCGCGACGAAGATCTGCGTGCGGATCGGCAGCCGGAATTCACACAGCTTGATATTGAAATGAGCTTCGTTGACGAATCCGCCGTCATGGACACGATGGAAGACCTGATGTGCCACCTGTTCAAGGAGGCTCTGGATGTCACTCTGAAAAGTCCGTTCCCGCGCATGAGTTATGCAGATGCCATGCAGCGCTTTGGTTCAGACAAACCGGACCTGCGTATCGATCTTGAGCTGATAGAGGTCGCTGATCTCATGAGTGCGGTCGAATTCAAGGTGTTTGCAGGCCCGGCTACTGATCCTGAAGGCCGCGTCGCCGCACTATGCGTGCCCGGCGGTGCAGAGATGAGCCGTAAAATCATCGATGACTACACGGCATATGTTGGCCGTTACGGTGCCAAGGGTCTCGCGTATATCAAAGTTAATGACGTTGCTGCCGGTCGCGAGGGCTTGCAGTCGCCAATTCTGAAATTCCTGCCCGACGAAACCGTAACCGGCATCATTGAGCGCACGGGCGCGAAGACGGGCGATCTGATTTTCTTTGGTGCGGACAAGGCTCGCATTGTCAACGATGCCCTTGGCGCGCTGCGTGTCAAAGTTGCTGAGGATCGCGGCTTCGTAGCCGAGGGTTGGGCGCCGTTGTGGGTGGTTGATTTTCCGATGTTCGAAAAGGATGCGACGACCAGGCGCTGGACAGCCTTGCACCATCCGTTCACCGCACCGTCCGAAAATGATGTGCAAACGTTAAAGGCTGAGCCCGGCAATGCACTTTCGCGTGCCTACGACATGGTCTTGAACGGCTCGGAAATCGGAGGTGGGTCGATTCGTATTCACGATACTGAAATCCAGGCGGCCGTTTTCGACTTGCTTGGCATCAGTAAAGAAGAGGCAGAAGAGAAGTTCGGCTTCCTCCTGACTGCATTGCAATACGGTTGCCCACCACACGGCGGCATTGCCTTCGGCCTGGATCGCATCGTCATGCTGATGGCCGGTGCCGACAGCATTCGCGACGTTATTGCGTTCCCGAAGACGCAGACGGCCAACTGTCCGCTGACCAATGCGCCGAGCGAAATATCTGCGACGCAGCTCAAGGAAACCGGCATTCGCCTGCGAGCACCGTTAGGGGACAGTGACCCTAACTAAGGCGGCAGCGGCTTTCATCGGGAGTTAGGGTCACTGTCCCCCTATCTCGCGGGCGTGTGCCCTTTGGGTGCAAGGCCCGCTCCTACAGATTTTTCAACATGTACATGGCTTCCAGGGCTTCGCGCGGCGACATCGAGTCGGGCTCAAGTGCATCGACAGCGTCGCGCAGCGGGTCTTCGTCGGCG